>BNJS01002014.1_pt1 | contig 266546 bp, 351 predicted proteins | sample 8540461 | NCBI WGS metagenome assembly BNJS01 (sample SAMD00202454, study PRJDB9452) | human saliva metagenome | isolation source: human saliva | place: Japan | reverse complement strand
TATAGAAAACCCCCGGATAGTCCGGGGGTTCAGTAAAAAGCTTTAGCGTTGCGTCTTCGAAAAGTTACTCCTTTAGGGTAAGATTAGATTGCGGTCCGTCAACTGCAATTAAGACCCTAAAGGAGGCCATATAATGTATGACAATCAGAGTTTAGCACATACTAAATGGAACTGCAAATATCATATAGTATTTGCACCAAAGTATAGAAGAAAAAGTGTTTTTTTTGGACAAAAAGCGATTTGAAATCGGAGGTATAATTCGTGAATTATGCAGATGGAAAGGTGTAGAGCTTTTATCTGCAGAAAGCATGCCCTAGATCATATTCATATATTAGTAGCAATTCCACCTAAAATGTCAGTCTCATCATTTATGGGATTTCTAAAAGGTAAAAGTAGTTTAATGATATATGAGAAATGGGGGAATATGAAATTCAAATATCGAAACAGACAATTTTGGTGTCGAGGATATTACGTCGATACAGTTGGAAAAAATGAGAAAAAGATAGCGGAGTATATTTCGAATCAATTAAAGCAAGACGAGATGTCAGAGCAATTAGTTTTAGACTTTCAAGACCCGTTTAACGGGTAGTTAGTATTCGATTGCAGATGACGGATCGACATGCGCTCCCACGCGCAGCCGGTAGCATTCGCCTTATAGGCGAAAGAAGAACCACCGGCTAAGCCGGTGGGTAGCTTTTTTAGGCTCTCTGTCAAATGTTGGGGTGTTCACCCTACGAGCCTTCTTTGGCACCAATCATATGTATGGTTGGTGCCATTCTTTTTGCTCAAAAGTAGAATACGTACTTTAAATCTACCAAAATGGCGAAGTCCATAGCTTATTCGTTTTAATACCTTAATCTTGTTGTTAGTTCCTTCTGTATATCCATTGGAATATGGTAATAAGAATGCATTAGTTAATTGAGTCATCCATGCAGGAAACGATGTAAAGAAGTTATTAAATTCTTTCAAACCAGATGCTTTCACTAATTCTAACCAATGCTTTAAATGTGTAGCTATCCCTTGTTTACCATAGGTTGAAAAGATTTTTCTAAAAGATAGTTTTAAAGCATATGCTTTTCGTAAATCTTCAGAAATTCGAAGTATTTCACAGAGCTTAATGTGTTCAGCTTCCGTTAAATGATCTGGATGTTTCATTAGCACACGTCGATTCTGTTTTAACATACGTGAATAAGCAGCCAGTTTATGTTGCTCACGTTTTCTAACTCGCTCTACCGCCCAATCCACAAGTCGACACACATGGTATCGATCACAGATAATATGCGCATGTGGAAATAGCGCCTCCATGATGCGTTTAAACTGTATGGACATATCCATTACAATAAACTTAACTTGTACGCGATCTTTATGTTTAAATGATGCAAAATAGCGGATTAATGCTTGCGTATCACGTTTCGGTAAAATGTCTAATATTTCATGTGTATCTGGATTGGTTAAATTGACTTGGTATTGATGACCTTCCGCATTTCCTTTGAATTCATCAATACCAATAACAGTAGGTAATGTTTTAGGCTTAGGTATAGTAATCATAGAGCAATAGCGTAATACTGTAGTAATAGATGTATCACACTCGTTAGCGATAGCAGTATAGGTTACACTTTCAGTAAGTTTATCAAATAACAAATTAATATTGGTTATACTTAGTTGCATATGTTTTCGTACAAATGGATTGTTCTCGGAAAAAGAGTGCTTACAATGAGGGCAAATATATCGACGTTGTCTATATTTTCCAATTAATGGTCCTCGTTGTACTTTTCCAAATTTTACCGTACGTATGCGGTAATCTTTAATACGCTCTGTAGTTTCTCCGCATTTTGGGCAAATATGTGGTGTTACCGGTAATTCTATGTCAAAAATAAATGTTCCGTCCAATTCGTAGCTATTTGTAATATATTCTTGTTTTACATTATGTAAAAATTCAGTATAATCAGTAGTAGGCATATAAGCTCACATCCTTTCTTTAGGACTTTGACACTTTTATTGTAAAGCATGTGAGCCTTATATGCTTATTTTTTTCAAAAAAATAATGTTGGAAGTGACACCGTAGTGGTGTCACCCCAACATTTATTATAGAGCCGTTTTTTATGATTTTAGCCTATATGATTTTTAATATAGATTACATATAAGTGTAATCAAAAAGCAATATGAATTAAACTAATTTGCATGATTAATTTTACACAATTGACTACATCGAAAAAAATATGATATAGTATATTGTGTAAGATATAATAATGTAATGTTGAATAAGGAGGTCATCTATGACAAAAGAAAGATTTAACATGTTAGTTGGTTCTATTGGTGCATTTATTGGTGTATTTGTATTTTTAGCCTATATCCCACAAATAATTGCTAATCTTCATGGTCAACCTAGTCAACCATGGCAACCATTATTTGCAGCAGTATCCTGTTTGATCTGGGTATTATATGGTTGGACAAAATCACCTAAACGTGATTATATTTTAATCGTACCAAACCTTGCAGGCGTTATTTTAGGTACACTAACATTCTTAACATCTTTCTAAGTGCTATAAGAAAAAAATAGTATTATTGTTATATAGTGAATAATAGTAAAGATATTACTTTACTTTATAAATATAAATGAGGTCGAATCGTATGATTCGGCCTTTTTTAGAGTGAAGTTTATATGTTAGATTAAAAATATAGATAAGCGTTAAATCTGTTGTAATAAAAAAATAGTTTTTTTATGATAATAAATATTGATAATTGAATTCCTAGTATATTACTACGTATTTTTGATAAAAAAATGATAATTGGTGCATTCTCAATTATTGAAAGATATATTTGAATATATAAATGAAAAGAAATATCAAAAATCATGATAAACATAGACTTTTATATGATAAAAAAAGGAACAATTGTTATGCAAAAATAATATACAAAAATTTTATCATTTTCGTTTGACTTTCAATTATTATTGTGTGATAATGAGAACAGAAGTTAAGGCAAGTGCCTTTTTAAATGATAATAATAAGTTTTCTTTTATAATGTTCCTATGGAGGTTTATCATGAGAGTTATTGCTGATGGTTGCATTAAATGTGGTTCTTGCGCATCTGTTTGCCCAGTTTCTGCTATTTCTGAAGGCGAAACTAAATACGAAATCAACGATACTTGCATCGATTGCGGTTCTTGCGAATCTGTTTGTCCAGTATCTGTAATCTCTGCTGAGTAATCACAAATAAAATACGCCCCTCATTGAGGGGCTTTTTATTTTGCCTAAAATTGCGTAACTTAGTATAATAGGACTATTAAGATATATATTTGATAAGGGAGTAAATTTTGTTTTATTTAATTGCAATTATTTGGCTTGTACTTGATCAAGTCTCAAAATATTATGTAATGAATCATTTTGCAATAGGTGAATCAGTGTCTGTTATACAAAATGTATTTCATTTAACGTATATTATAAATCGTGGGGCTGCCTTTGGTATGTTAGCAAATCAACGATGGTTCTTTTTGGTAGTCGCTTTTATTTTGATTATTGTGTATGCTATCTATCATAAGAAGGTTAATAGAGGCCCTATTTCCTTGCGTATAGGTAGTGCATTACTTATTTCTGGTGCCATCGGCAATGGCATTGACCGTTATGTATTACATGGTGTGGTTGATTTTTTTGATTTTAGAATTTGGCCTATTTTTAATGTCGCAGATATTGGTATATGTGTCGGTGTTGCATGCATCATATATCATTTGTTAAGAAATGAACATGAGGAGTCATAGATGAACGAATATATTGTATCTTTGGAACAAGAGGGAAAACGTCTTGACGTATTTTTGACTGAAGTAATGGAAGGGTCTCGTAGTTATATCCAAAGTCTTATAAATCTGGTCATGTTCAGGTCAATGGCAAGGTTGGTAAAGCTAATCTACGCCTTAATGTAGATAGCGTAGTTTCTGTTGAGATTCCTGAACCTGAATCTGTAGAGGTATTGCCTGAGGATATTCCTGTAGATTATCTATATGAGGATCATGACATCATTATTATTAATAAGCCCCGTGGTATGGTGGTACATCCAGCAGTAGGGAATTACTCTGGTACTCTTGTGAATGCCTTATTGCATCATTGTAAGGATTTATCCGGTATCAATGGTGAAATTCGCCCTGGTATTGTACATCGCTTAGATAAGGACACTTCTGGTGTAATGATGGCTGCAAAAAATGATGCCGCTCATATAGGTTTGGCAGAGCAGGTGAAAGCCCATAGTGCTAAACGCACGTATTTAGCTCTTGTACAAGGTAATATTGTAGAGGAAAAAGGGATTATTAAGGCACCTATTGGTCGACATCCAAAAGACCGCATGAAGATGGCTGTAGTTTTTGAAAATAGCAAGGACGCTATTACCCATTTTAAAGTGCTTGAACGCTATGGATATCAAACATTAGTAGAATGTGTGTTGGAAACTGGGCGTACACATCAAATTCGTGTTCATTTTGCGCATATTGGGCATCCTGTTGTTAATGACCCATTCTATGGTTATCGTCGCATGGATTTCCCTATAGAAGGGCAAGTGCTTCATTCTCATACCTTGGATATTGTACATCCAATTACAGGAAAAGAGATGCATTTTGAAGCGCCAGTACCTGAGGACTTTCAAAATTGTATCGAGTTTGCTAAGGAATATAGAGAACGTAGATAAGGGATACTACTATGGAAACAAAGCGTATTTAATGGATGGAGACGCAATTAAACGTGCCATTAGACGTATTGGTCATGAAATCTTAGAACGTAATAAAGGCCTTTCTAATGCTGTTATTGTTGGCATTGAACGACGTGGCGTGATGCTTGCTAAACGATTACAAACAGAAATTCATGCTATTGAGGGGATTCATATTGAATGTGAACCTTTAAATGTGGCCATGTATCGCGATGATCGAGATACGCGTCCAAAGGAAGGAGCTCCATGCTCTATTGATACTACAGAAAAGACCATTATCCTCGTAGATGATGTATTGTATACGGGACGCACAATTAGAGCTGCTTTAAATGCATTGATGACCTCTGGGCGTCCTAAATCGATTCAATTAGCCGTACTAGTTGATCGCGGTCATCGTGAATTACCAATTCGCGCTGATTATGTAGGTAAAAATATTCCTACATCTCACTTGGAAAAGGTACGTGTACAAGTGATGGAATTAGATGGCTGTGATGGCGTGACCATCGAGCAATAATAGATAGTTATATATGAAAAGACTCGACCTACTACTATAAGTCGAGTCTTTATTTTTATGTTTCAATATATTGTGGGGAATAGCGAAAGTCATCATGACCTGTACGGGCTGTTGGTGCTTTAAACACATAGGCTTGTAAATCCGTAGCTTTCGTATCGATGTTAAGCATTTCTTTTCCACAAATGGATACCATAGAATGAGCTTTTGCCCATTTTTGTATCACAGGGATGCTCGGTGTTTTATGTTTAACCAGGTGCGTCCCCTTTGATTAAACGCCAATAGACGTGCATATTGTGGGCCTAGCATATGTGCTTCTTGTAAAATAGATTTAGTAATATGTAGTGCTGTATAGGCTGCCATGCGGCGCAATCTAGCATAGGTATAACGTTTAGTTTTAATTTCTTCAAGGGCATCGGTCCAATTGGTTTGTCGCATCGCTTGGTACCAACGATACTCAATGCCTTCTGTAAAATCGCCATACCTTTCTAGCTCTACTGTGGATAATAATCGATTGATGCCGTGTAGCATATCTTGATAACGTTCGTAGTCTACATAGGCACCGCTTTTTATGACTCTATTTACATCATCAATAATTGAGGCCGGAACATATGAATCAATTGCTTTATATTGGATGAGCGCTTCTCTTAAGGCAGTGCCTGATGGAAATTCTTGGCCGTAGGGGAGGAGGGCACTGTGATGTGACGACTGACGTGTAATGGGAACTACAGATAAATCATTAAAATATTGTTGTGCTGCTCGAATATACTCAAGACCTAGTAAGGCATTAGGAGCGTTGTTGATAAGTTCACCATTTCGCACATGTTCTGCAATCACTTGGCGTAAAGCAGTACCATAAGATACGCCTGTTCTTACTTGCCGCTGTATGGCATCTTGCCCTTGTTTGGTGTTTAAAAATTCAGCGGCTTCATGAAGCACTGTGTTGTTATTCAGTTCAGAGCCGAAGGAGATGCTGTCGATATGTAAGGCTTTCATAAGACGAATAGCACCGGTACAAAATAGTTCTGCACTGCCTAAGGAATAAACCGTAGGCAATTCGATTACCACATCGGCACCACCATATATAGCCCAACGGGCACGGTCGAATTTACTAAGTAGGCCGGTTCGCCACGTTGCACAAAGGACCCACTCATAATAGCGATGCGCACTGCATCAGGATGGGTATTGCTTAATGTATGTAATTGATGGGAATGACCGTTGTGAAACGGATTGTATTCGCAGATAATACCGATTGCTTTCATATTGAGTCCTTTCATAGGTGTAATTTATATTATTATATAACAAATGAGTGAATTTATATAATTTGTTCTTTGCAGGGAAAATTTTGTGATTTTAGAAACTTTCAACATTCTTATAAGGAATTATAGAATTTATTGTGAAAGTACTAGAATGGTAGGCGGTGTAATGGTATAATTATTTGTGAATTCTGATTTGACGTGAGGTGATTTGATGAAGGTTCAGTGGAAACGTACAGTACAAGCCATCGTATTAGGCACGTCACTACTGGCACTAGCTGGCTGTGGCTCCAATAATGTGATGGATATATATAGCTTTGGTAATCAAGTCATTCGTTCTGGACAATCAGAAGTGACTGTAGCATTGCCATATGAAATGGGAAAAACATCGGAAACTACTAGCGTTGATGGATATCCTATGGATGCATATGGAAGCCTAAGTCAACATATGTTGATTTCTGTGGAGGCTCGTCAAGCAGCCCCTAATAAAGCATTACCAACGGTAGCGGATTTTGTAAATCAAAAGAAATCTGAGTATGCTAAGTTAGGTGCTACTGTTAATGTAGAAAACATCGATTTAAATGGTGTTCAAGCACAGCTTATAACTGGTGATTTTTATGTTAACAAAATTAAAACTAGTTTCTCTCAATATGTCTTTGTAGATAAAGGTGTATTGTGGAATATAACCTATAGATATCCAACGGATGATCAAATAGGTGCTGATATCAGCAAACAAATTATGAATAAGATTTACGTTACGCAAAAGAAAGAGGGTTAATCAATGAACGTATTAGTAGTTAACTGCGGCAGTTCTTCCTTGAAATATCAATTACTTGATATGACAACTGAACATGAATTAGCGAAAGGTTTATTTGAAAAGATTGGTGATCAAGACGCTATCTTCACTCATAAACGCCCTAACGCAGACAAATTAGAACGCGTTGAACCAATTTTGAATCATAAAGAAGCATTGCGCATCTTGCTTGACATCTTGGTAGATCCAGAGTTCGGTGTTATTGAATCTATGGATGAAATCGATGCAGTTGGTCACCGTGTAGTACATGGTGGTGAAAAATTCGCTGATTCCGTATTGATTACACCTGCTGTTATGCAAGCATTGGAAGAATGTGCGGCTCTTGCTCCATTGCACAACCCACCAAACATTCAAGGTATCGAAGCTTGCCAATCTATTATGCCAAACGTACCACAAGTTGGTGTATTTGATACTGCATTCCATCAAACAATGCCTAAAGAAGCTTACATGTATGCTCTTCCTTATGAATACTATGAAAACTATGGTATCCGTCGTTACGGTTTCCATGGTACATCCCACAAATATGTTGCACAACGTTGCGCAGAATTAATGGGTAAACACATGTCTGATCTTCGTATCATCACTTGTCACTTGGGTAATGGTTCCTCCGTATCCGCTATCAAAGGTGGTCGTTCCATCGATACTACAATGGGCTTCACTCCGTTGTCTGGTTTGATCATGGGGTACTCGTACTGGTGATATCGACCCTGCTATCGTTCCATTCTTGATGGATAAAACAGGCATGTCCTATGAAGAAGTCGACAAAGTAATGAACAAAGAGTCCGGCGTATTGGGTATTTCCGGTGTGTCCAATGACTTCCGCGTAATCGAAGAAGCGGCTGCTAATGGACACAAACGCGCTAAATTGGCTCTTAACATGTTCCATTACAAAGTTCGTCGTGTAATCGGTGCTTTCGCTGCTGTTATGGGCGGTGTTGATGCTATCATCTTCACAGCTGGTATTGGCGAAAACGGTATCGGTAACCGCGATGCAATCTGCAATGGTTTAGAATACCTTGGTACACGTATCGACCCTGAACGCAACAATGTTCGTGGTAAAGAACAAGAAATCAGTGCTGAAGGTTCCAAAGTTAAAATTTTCGTAATTCCTACAAACGAAGAAATCATGATTGCTCGTGATACTCAACGCATCACAAGCGCTTTGAAATAATAAAAAGCACATGGGTTATGCCCATTTTAATAGTTAATTAGACTATTTATACAAAGCCTCGTTTATATCTTAGATATAAGCGGGGTTTTTGTAGTTTTTCAGAGATGAATCCTATATAATAAATAGTATGCAGAGTCATTTTTGAAAGGGGTTACGTATGAATATTTTATATAGTGAACAGTCTCAGCGCACCCGTAGTGCGGAGTTATTAGTATTACTCTTTGTTGTTTTGCTAATCGGTGCCATGATATTTACGACCTTTAGAAGCCTTAATGTAGGGCATCTCTTATTGGCTGAATATTTTATCGAGCTAGCCGCACTTGTTGTTATCGTTAAACAGGCCGTTAGTCGCTACACGTATACATTAACAGATACAGAATTTATCATCGAAGAGAATTCCTTTTTTAGAAAGCGTACATTTTCTGTAAAGTATGAGGATATTGATGGTATTTATGCGTATAATCGCGATTTTTTAACGAATTTGCGCTATCGCTATAAGTATAGAAAATGTTCTACCTCTGATGATAGACCGATTTGGTTCATGGTATATTCCATTACTAAAGGAAAAAGGTTCAATATGGTCGTGTTATGTTGAAAGCAGAGGATGCATTCTATGAAACACTTGAACAGTTTGTGCCTAATCGCGTGCGCGTACCAGAAGCGGATGTTATTTTCTATGCTACGGTACGTGCTGATGCGGTGAAACAAGGTATCGATGTTAAGGAATATTATGAAAGCCTAATTAATAGTGTAGAAGAGTAGGAAGTATTATGAGTGGATTATATTTGGCGAGCCAATCTCCAAGACGTACAGAACTATTGACCCAAGTAGGCATTGAGCATACCGTTGTTTCTAGTTCCTATGAAGAGGATAATGTGGTTATCACGGATCCTATCGAGATGGTCAAGGCCCAAGCCTTGGGAAAGGCTCGTTGTGCAGAGGAGGTACCAGAAGGTGGTATCATTTTAGGGGCAGATACGATTGTAGTATTTAATGGTCAGGTGCTTGGAAAACCTCACAGTAAGGATGAGGCACGCGCTATGCTTCGTACCTTATCCGGACAAGTTCATTCCGTTATTACCGGTGTAGCTCTTCTTATCAAAGGCCGTGAGATTGTATTTCATAATGAAACAAAGGTATATTTTAAAACATTAGCAGATTTTGAAATAGAGTCTTATATTGATTCCCTAGAGCCGATGGATAAGGCTGGTGCCTACGGCATCCAAGGGAAGGGGGCTTTGTGGGTGGATACAATCGAAGGCTCTTATACGAATGTGGTGGGACTGCCCGTAGAACATGTATACGAAGAAATATGTAAAGCGTTGGGCGTAAAGTCATAAATGTAATAGGAAAAAATCTGTACGAAAAATAGGTTCGTAACATAAAGATAATAGAAATATTGAGGCTGATTTTGTTTGCGTACTGTAAGAATGGAGAAATTCTATGCAAGTCAGAACTATCAGCGTAAAAGATATGTTGCCATTTCAACGGCCACGGGAAAAATTTGTTGCCTTAGGACCTAAACAAATGGCGATGGAAGAATTGTTGGCTATATTATTGAGAACAGGCTTGAAAGGTAAATCATCTATCGATTTAGCACATACGATTATTGATTCTTTCACAGACGGCATCCGCGGATTAAATCATATGACTATAGATGATTTAGTTAAAATCAAGGTGTTGGTATGGATAAAGCGGTTACCATTTGTGCTGCTGTAGAACTAGGTAGGCGTTTAGGAGAATTAAAGATTACCTCTACGTACGAAGATTTTTCGCAGCCCTATGTAATAGCTCAATATGTGATGGAACGGCTCCGCCATGAAACGGAAGAACATGTGTTGGCAGCTATGCTGACGTCTCGCAATAAATTAATTCACATAGAAACCATATCTAATGGAGGTCTCACATCGAGCCTCGTGGAGCAACGGGCCGTATTTAGAAAGGCCATAGCTTGTAATGCGGCGGCTATTATATTAATACATAATCACCCATCTGGCGACAGCAGACCTAGTGATGATGATATACGGGTTACCAAGTTATTTGTGAGTGCAGGACAATTTATGGGCATTCCAGTTTTGGACCATATCGTCATTGGCGATGGCGAGTTTACGAGCTTGAGTGAAATTGGTAAATTAAGCTAGTTATGGTAAAATGGAATGATGATGTAATGAAGGAGATTAGCATTATGAATTCCATTTTACCGTCTCTTGGAAAAGACGTGAGTATCGATATTGGCACGTCTATGACACGTGTCATGGGGGGCACACGAGAGACTATGATGAGTGAGCCATCTATCGTGGCTACTGATACAAAACTAGAAAAAATTGTCGCTGTAGGCGATGAGGCAGACCGCATTGTGCGCCGTATGCCTGATATGTGGCGCTCTGTAACACCGTTACAAGATGGCTTTATTGTCGACTATCGTATTATGCACACGATGTTAAAATATTTTCTTCACAAGGTGTCCAATACACTGCGTAGATCTCGCGTTCTTGTAGGTGTACCTTGTGGTATGACCGATGTAGAGCAGAGGGCCATGATGGATGCCGTTATCCAAGCTGGTGCACGGGAGGTATTTCTTATTGAAAGACCGGTTGCGGCTGCTATTGGATGCGGTTTGCCTATTTTTGAGGCTCGTGGCTCTATGCTTATAGATATTGGTGAAGGTACTGCGGATATGGGCATTATTTCCTTAGGTGGTACGGTTGTTAGCCGAACTATACGTTTTGGTGGTAATGATTTAGACCGTGCTATCATGCAGTATATTAACCAGTGCTTTGGTTTGATGGTGTCAGAAGAAACCGTAACGGATATTAAACATGCCATAGGTACAGCTGTTATACCTGTAGAGGACTGTGAATATTCTTTTTCCGGTCGAGATATGACTAGTGGTATTGTGAGACGTTCCGTGGTGCATCAATCGGAAATATATCAAGTGATTAATAATGGGCTTGAAAACTTTTTAGATGCTATACGACAAATGATTCGTGTAACAGCGCCAGAGTTAGTGGCTGATATTATGCAGCATGGAATTGTGTTGACCGGTGGTATGGCTCGTTTACAGGGGCTTAGCTGAACGTGTTAGCACTGAAATAGGCGTACCTGTACAAGTTGCTCTTGAGCCAGAATTAAAAGTAGTACAAGGACTTCACCGCGGTTCAGGGCAAATTGTTGAATTATCTAGATTTATTATTAATTCAAAGGATAGAAGGGGACGTGTATGATACAGTCAGATCGGAAATTATTAATCTTTGTTGTCCTCGGCTGTATCATCATGGCTCTTCTTGGGTTTGCATGGAAACAGCGGACCAGCATTCCTTTCGTGACGGTTCCGCTTGAAAAAATTGCTACCCCTTTTGCCTATGGATCAGCTCGTGTGCTTTCTACCATTCAAACGGGTATACGCATCATTGATAACGCTATCCTAGGGCTCATTGATAGTGACAGTAAGGATAATACGATTGCAGACCTAGAGCAAAAGGTATCTAATCATGATGAAGTGGTGGCAGAAAATATTCGACTTCGTCAAATGCTCAACTATAAATCGGCTCATCCTGAATTTACTCTGACTTTGGCAGGCATTATAACTAAAGATTTTGGTACATGGACAAATACTTTCACCATCGACCGCGGAGAAAATGATGGGATAAAACCGAATATGGCCGTTGTAGTGCCAAGTGGGGTAGTTGGTTTTGTTACCGATGTATATCCTAATTCTGCGCGTGTTCAAACCTTTTTAGACCCACGTAGTGCTATTGGCGTTATTGTGCAACGTCCAGAGTCACGCTTGGCCGGTGTCGTTAAGGGGGATGGAAATCATCCGAATAAACCGATGATGGTAAATATTGCACGTGAAGGCGATGTTCTAGTCGGTGATAAATTGATTACCTCTGGTTATGGTGGCATTTATCCAAAGGGATTATTGGTGGGCAATGTTTTGTCTATCGAAAATGATACAGAAGGTTTCGTTAAGAATGCAATCATTCAACCGACTGTCGATTTTCATCGTTTAGAAGAGGTTTTCATTATCACCTCTTCTACGGTACAAACACCAGACAAGGCACAATTGGAACCTAAACTGGTTCCGCAAACACAGCGCGATCAAGTTCAGGGGGCTAAAGGAGCTGTAATTCAATGAGATATATTGCATTAGTCATGTTATGTTGTGGGCTGTATTTCATACAGGCTCAACTACTGCCCGCTATATTCCATACTAGTTGGTTACCTAATTGTATTTTTAACAGCCGTTATTTTTGGTTACCATTTTTAAAGGTCGGAAGACGGGGCTTATTGCTGCCGTCATAGGTGGTTCGATTCACGATATATTGATATCCAATTTTTTTGGTTTACATCTATTTCCCTATATTATAGTTGTATATCTATTGTCGTTCGTTAAAAGTCATGTTTATGAAGAACGATGGTATTGGTCTTGTGCCATTGTAGGGATATGCACTCTCATTGATGGTATTGTGCGATATGTGATGATAAGCTCTAGTGGCGGCGATATTATCTTCTTTTTCTTACATCGGACATATGGTTATGCCCACGGTATTCTGGAATGCCGTTTTAGGTGGTATAGGGCATATTTTGATGGGCCTTACCGAAGAGAAAGAGGATTATATTTGGTAGTATTACTGATTTAGTAAAGCATATAAGGGGAATCATAGGTGCTTGAAAGTTTATATAAAAGGAAAAAAACGAGCCGTTTTGATGTGCTTTTCTATATTGTAATGGGGATTTTTGTCATTCTAGGTCTCCGTTTATTTGCCATGCAAGTATTAGAAGGTGGCTATTATCAAGCGAAGGCAGAAGGCAATCGCTTGCGTGTGGTTCCTATGACTGCAGCTCGCGGTGTTATGTATGATAGAAATGGACAGATTTTAGTAGGCTCTAGGCCGGCTTATACAATTTCTATCATGCCTAATGGCGAAAGCCCTTGGATGAAGATGAATTGGCTAAGTTGGCTAAATTGCTCAATAAGAAACCAGAAGATATTCAGAAAAAGGTAAATGACCATAAGCATGGTTATGAACCTATCCGTATTGCTAACGATATTTCTATGGATGTAGTGACTAGCATAGAGGAACATCGTCATGAATTACCAGGTGTATCAATCGATGTGGAGCCTTTACGATATTATCCATATGAAACTATGGCAGCTCAACTATTTGGGTATGTAGGCGAGGTTAGCGAAGAAGAATTAGCGGAAATCAAAGCGCAAAATCCTAATACAACAGTTGGTGCAGGTTCTATTTTAGGCCGTGCAGGCTTAGAAAAGCTATATGATTCTGTTTTGCGAGGTATTGATGGGGGCAAGCAACTTGAGGTGGATGCTTCGGGGAGACCTGTAGCAGAGGTAGATCGCAAACACACAGTGCCAGGCTCTAATATTCATCTTACCATCGATGTGAATGTTCAAAAGGCGGCTGAGGAAGCGGTTAAAAAGCAATTAGATATATTGCGTAGTTCAGGGGCCACAGGTGCTGCTGTGGTAGCTCTTGATCCTAATACGGGGGCAGTACTCGCTATGGTGAGTGCTCCAGAGTTTAATCCTAATTGGTTTGCTAAAGGCATAACGAATACTCAATGGAATCAATTAAATAATGATAAGAATCACCCTTTTGAAAACAAGGTTATCGCTGGTGAATACCCGCCAGGATCACCGTTCAAAATAGTAACAGGTACGGCTGCATTAGACTTGAAAAAGGTGACACCTGATGAAATGATTTTCGATAGTGGGAAACATTGGCTCATAGATAAGCGAAATGCAGAAGGTGAGGCTTTGGGGTGGTTAAACTTCAATCATGCTTTGGCTAAATCAGATAATGTATACTTTTACGAAATGGGTAATCGCCTAGGTATTGAAAATATTGATCTCTATGCGCGCTATTTTGGTTTAGGTGAAAAAACGGGTATCAATCTTGTAGGTGAAGCGGCTGGTAATGTAGCAAGCCCTGAGTATAAACGTAAGGTATTTGATCAGGATTGGTATTTAGGGGAAACCTTTGATGCTGCAATTGGTCAATCATTTCATTTGGCAACACCGCTGCAAATGGCTGTACTTCTTAGCCAAGTGGCTAATGGTGGTATTCGTTATCAGCCATATGTAGTGAGTCGTGTCGACAATCCAGATGGAACACCAGCCGAAATATTTGGGCCTAAAAATTTAGGTGTATTGCCAGTCCCAAAAAATATTATGGATCTTATTCGTGAAGGCTTGCGAGATGTTACGAATGAAGGGGGTACAGCAGGTGCTCTATTTAAAGGGTTCCCAATTGCTGTAGCTGGTAAGACTGGTACTGCTGAAAATGCGCATGGTCGCGACCATGGTTGGTTTGTTGCCTATGCTCCATATGATAAGCCTCAAATCGTAGTTGTTGCATTAGTTGAACAAGGTGGTTTTGGTGCTGGCTCAGCGGGACCTATTGTACGTGATATATTAAGGGCATACTTTAAGGTTCCTGATGCAACTAAAAAGACAACTGATACGAAGAAGTCTAATACCAAAAATAATCAGCAGGATATTAAGCCAAGTGTGAAGGAATAGGAAGGATATTATGGGTGATATAATCGGTCTTATCTCAGGTAAAGGTGGCGTAGGCAAAACGACAATAACAGCCTGTTTAGGGGCTGCGCTTAGCGAACAAGGATATCGAGTTCTTCTTTGTGATGGCGATTTTGGTTTACGTGACCTAGATATTATCTTAGGTAAAGAAGACGAAGTATGTTTTGATGCGTATAATGCATTAGAAGATAAATCCATGGCTGATGATGTGGTCATGAAAATTAAAAGCAATTTATATTTTCTGCCAGCTAGTCAAAGTATTCGCTGGGAAGATATGGGGCGCAAAAAATACAGAAAACTTGTTAACCACTTAGCGAAATCTTATGACTATGTACTCGTTGATTGCCCTGCAGGTATTGGTCGTGGCCTTGAGTCTATTATGGATTTGGCACAACGTTTTTTGATTATTACACAGCCATTATGGGTTTCCATACGAAATGCAGCACGAACAATTCAATTCTGCCGTGAATATGGGCATCGTGATTACGCAGTTGTATTCAATGCTATTCATACAGATCGGGATATGCCTAATATGTACGATATGTTAGATGCTTTGGGTGCTGAATATGTAGGGTCCATGTTACCTTATGATGCTCGTATCCTTGATGGCACACAAGAGGGATTACTCATAGAGGCTATGCCTAAGCCATATCAAGATATGTTAGCACCTATGGTGGACTACATTACATCAGGTGATGCGTGGGATGAACAGGATATTATACATCGTTTTAATGATGTAACTGCTGTGAAATCCATGGACTCAGTTGTTATGACTACGCTAGCGCAACCAGTGGAGACAGATAGTATAAATGATTCAACCGATGGAACGCGTGCAGTGACATATACCAATTCTTGGTCTACTAGAAATCGACTCATTTCTGGTAAAGAAAGTATGTGGCGCCGGACCCGTTTGAAGTAGGTGTGCCATGTTACAAAGAATTTGGCGTGATTGTGATTGGACAATCATTACGTGCACACTATTGCTTGTCGCAATAGGGGTAGTTGCCATAGGTAGTGCTACCCACATTAATCAAACAGGACTTCATTTTTCCACATTAGTAGCAAAACAATTGATTTTCTTTGTTATTAATGTGGCATTAGTCATCGCCATTCAGTTCCTGGACTATCATAAATTGAAGGATTGGGCTAATGGCATATACATTTTGACGATTCTCATGCTATTAGCTGTAATTTTTCGTTGGTACCTCTGCGCTAGGGTGCCCAACGATGGATTCAGCTAGGCCCTATTACAATTCAGCCATCCGAATTTTTCAAAACTACTCATGATTATCTGTATGGCTAAAATGTTAGAATCTCGTTTTAACAAACTAGATACATTTAAATCGCTTATCGTTCCTGTACTTTATGTAGGTTTTTCCTATATTGCTTGTATTTATGCAACCAGATTTGGGAACCTCACTCGTATATATGGCGATTTTTTTATCGGAATGCTATTTATTTCCGGTATACGATTGCGATTGATACGTATCATTGCTACAGTTGGTGTTTTCTTGATGCCACTGGCTTGGTTTATTTTGAAAGATTACCAAAAAAACGTATTCTTGTGTTTATGAACCCTGATATAGATCCTTTTTGGTTCCGGGTATCATATCATTCAATCTAAGATTGCCATAGGTTCTGGTACAATATTCGGCAAAGGCTTGTTTAACGGTACGCAAAAGTCAGTTAAACTTCTTGCCTGAAAACCACACGGATTTTATTTTTTTTCTGTTATTGGTGAAGAACTAGGGTTTATAGGTTGTGTTATTGTATTAATTCTTTTGTTTATGCTCATTTATCGCAGCATAAAGGTTGCTTATACTTGTAATGACCGCTTTGGTATGTTACTTGCTACGGGGATTAGCTCTATGTTGTGCTTTGAGGTCTTAGTCAATGCAGGCATGACAATGGGCATTATGCCTGTTACGGGGATACCCTTGCCTTTCATTAGCTATGGTGTTAGTGCATTGACAACGAATATGATTAGTATAGGTATTTTGTTAAATATATCAATGCAGCGAACAAAATATATTTTTTAGGATTCCCTTCATAGGAATCGGTTTGAAAGAAGTCTTTCACAAAAGACGGAGGATGTATGATTCAATTAGATACGTCATGGTTACAACATGTCCAAAAACCTGCTCGTTATACGGGTGGTGAATACAACAGTATTATAAAAGATCACAGTACTGTTGATGTAACAATGGCGCTAGGATTTCCAGATGTGTACGAAGTGGCTATGAGCCATTTGGGCATCAAAATTTTATATGGCTTAGTCAATCGCCGTGAAGATGCTGTGGCGGAACGTGTATTTGCACCTTGGCACGATATGGAAGAGGAAATGCGCAAGCGCAATATTCCTTTGTTTTCTTTAGAAACGCGTACGCCTATTAAGGAATTTTGACGTACTTGGTTTTACGCTGCAATATGAGATGAGCTTTACCAATATTCTTAACATGCTTGATTTGGCTGGCATTCCAATGTATGCCAAAGATCGTGATATGGATTTCCCATTGCTCGTATGTGGTGGCCCATGTGCGTTCAATGTAGAGCCTATTGCAGATTTTTTTGATATCGTTTCCCTCGGTGAATCCGAAGAGTGGGGCGATGAATTTATCGACCTTCTTAAAGCTGAAAAAGCAAAGGGGTTCCCTGGAGGTAAAGAGGCATTTCTACGTAAAGTAGCTCAAAATTCCTGGTACATACTGCCCAGCCTTATATGATGTAGAATACACGGAACAAGGGGACTTTAAATCGATTACACCTCGCTTTGAAGAGGTACCTGCAGCTATTCAAAAACGTATCGTAGAGGATGTAGAGCATATATTTTTCCCTACAAAGCCAATTGTTCCATTTCCTTGATGTAGTCCATGATCGGGCGGTTCTCGAATTATTCCGAGGTTGTACGCGTGGCTGTCGCTTCTGTCAGGCAGGTATGCTCTATCGTCCTGTTCGTGAACGAACACCAGAACGGTTGTTAGAAATCGCTAAGGAAACGATTGCCAATACTGGGTACAACGAAATTTCTTTGATGAGCTTGAGCTCTGCAGATTACTCTAAACTGCCAGAACTCGTTGATATGCTCATGGAAGAGTTTAAAGACAAGCAAGTAAGTGTTAGCTTACCATCTTTGCGTATCGATAGCTTCTCCATTGATATTGCTAAAAAGGTACAACAAGTGCGTAAGAGTGGTCTTACCTTTGCTCCAGAAGCGGGCTCTCAACGTATGCGCGATGTTATCAATAAAGGCGTTAGCGAAGAAGATTTACTAGCAGCTTGTACAAATGCCTTTAAGTCTGGTTGGAATACGGTAAAATTATACTTCATGATGGGCTTACCGACTGAAACGGATGAAGACTTGGCAGGCATTGCAGACCTAGCGTATAAGGTACTCGATTTACACCGTGATATTACAGGTAAGCGCAATGGTAGTGTCACTGTTAGCGTATCTTTCTTTGTACCAAAGACACATTCTCCATATCAATGGTATGGTCAACAAGATGTAGAAGAAATTCATCGCAAGCAAAAATACTTAAAATCTCTTATTAATAATCGCAATATTTCCTATCATTATCATGATGGCTATACCGGTTATATGGAGGCTGTATTTGCTCGTGGTGATCGTAGACTATCAAGCGTATTGGTAGAGGCTTGGAAATTAGGCTGTAAATTTGACGGCTGGACTGAATTCTTCAGCTATGAAACATGGTTGAAAGCCTTTGAAAACTGCGGTATTGACCCAGTGTACTACGCGCGTCGTACCCGTGATTTTGATGAACCGTTGCCGTGGGATCATTTAGATTGTACTGTTAGTAAAGCCTTTAAAACGCGAATGGGAACAGGCTGTTGCAGCAAACTTAACACCTGATTGCCGTCGTGCTCCATGTAAGGGCTGTAATGTGTGCCCAGAATTAAATACGGCTATTGTAGATTATAAGGAGGGTGGCAGAGTTGAAAAAGTTACGTTTGGCCTTACATAAAGGCGAAGAATTGAGATTCTTGTCACATCTCGATTTTGCTCAAGCCGTAGAGCGCATGATTCGTCGTGCAGAGATTAAAATGGCCTATTCTGAAGGTTTTAATCCGCACATGAAAATTAGCTTCTCCTCTGCCTTAGCATTAGGTGTTACTGCAGAAGCAGAATACATAGATATGGATATACTAGAAGAAGATACATTAGAGTCCATTATGGAACGATTGAATCGAGTTGCTCCTCATGGTCTTGAGGTGCTCGGTGGCAAGGTTATGCCTGAAAAGGTTAAGAAGATGATGGCTATCTGTAATTATGCAATTTATGAGGTTACGGGTCCTGTAACTGATGTTGATGTAGATTGGGATGTATTGCTTAAGTCTTTCAATGATGCTACTGAAATTTCTTATGAAAAGGTGACTCCTAAGAAAACTCGTATCATTGATGTAAAAGAATTCGTAAAAGAGCCGATAGTGGCAACTGTAAAAGATGGCATGGTTACTTTGACAATGGGCATTGGTATCTACCCGCAAGGGACGATTAAGCCTAGTGAAGTGTGGAATTTAGGTCGTCAACAATTCAACTGGCCTATTACGAGTTGCTATGAAATAAATCGAAAAGCTATTATGGTTGAAAATGAGTCTGGACGTTTTACACCATTAGAGGTGAATTGATGGGGGTACTATGAATAAAATCCTCGTTAATGTGATGCGAGAAGAAATTCGAATGGCTGTTCTTGATGAACAGGGGCAACTCGTTGATTTTGTGTTAGAGCGAACCGATGAAACGCATATGGCGAATCATATGTATAAAGGTATCGTGAAAAATGTGGTGCCTGGTATGCAAGCTGTTTTCGTTGATATCGGAGGCACGCAAAATGCGTATCTCAATTTACAGCAAGGAAAACAATTAAAGATTCTTCGTAATGTGTCGGTAGGACAACAAATTCTTGTACAGGTTATCAAAGAAGAAATGCTTGGCAAGGGGGCTCGCGTTACGGCTGATGTTAGCCTGGCTGGACGCTTTATGGTTTTACTGCCATATTCAGAAGGGATGCATATATCTAAGAAAATTACAGATCAAACCTTGCGTGATCGATTGCAAGAGCAAGCTAAACCTTATGTACAAGAGGGGGCTGGATTTATTATTCGCACCGCTGCTGCCAAGGCAACAGAAGAGGAAATTAGCCGAGATATGGATTATCTGTGGCGCACTTGGCAACATGTAACAAAGCGTTTTAAAGTAGCGAAGAGTGGCACTGATTTATATAGTGATGCAGATTTTTGGTTCCGCCTTGTTCGGGACTATGCTCATCGCAATGTCTGTGAAATTATCGTCGACTCTAAACATGGTATGGAACGCTTAAAGGATTTGCTAGGTACAGGGCAAGCCTCATCAGATATAAAAGTCACATTGCATGATAATAGTACGCCTATTTTTAAAGTGAATCATATTGAACCACAACTGGAGGATCTCATTTCTAGAGATGTAAGCTTGCCATCAGGCGGCTCCATCCGGATTGACCATACAGAGGCCTTAACTGTGTTTGATGTAAACTCTGCACATTATACGGGACGTTCTAATAAAGCGGAAGATTTAGCTTTCACAGTCAATAAGGAAGCGGCTCATGAAATATGTCGTCAACTTAGATTGCGCGATATTGGGGGTATTATCATTGTCGATTTTATTGACATGAAGGAGAAGGAGCATCAACAAGAGCTCTTGAAATTATTGAGTGATTTAGCGAAAAGGGATAAGATGAAAACCGTTGTATGCGGTATCAGTTCTCTTGGACTTGTAGAGATGACACGAAAACGCGCTCGACAAGGTCTACAAACATTGATGTTTGATACTTGTCCACAATGTGGTGGCACTGGTTATATGTTATCTGGTCGCACCGTGTATATGCAGATTGTGCGTCGTATCCGAGAACTGTTCAAATCAGGCCGTATTAAATCAAATCTTGAAATTGAGGTTCATCCAGAGGTGGCGTATTATTTAACGAAATCTGTGCTGGAGGAATTGGGAAACTCTATAGGACGCACTATTTCCATTGTTGTAAATGAACAGATGAGTAGAGAAGGGTATTCTCTCATGGCTGTGTCCGATTAACCGTATGTTTGTTATTGTATATAGGTGAAATTTGTGTCCTTAATTGAAATTATATTAATTAGCGCAGGTCTCGCTATGGATGCCTTTGGCGTATCTATCGGCAAAGGCCTGACCATGCCCGTAGGTGAGAATGGTCGAAAGTGACCTTAGCATTCTTATTTGGTTTATTTCAGTTTCTCATGCCTCTTATCGGTTGGCTCATTGGTCTCCAGTTTATCGATGTAATCGCAGACTGGGATCATTGGATTATCTTTGGTCTGCTCGGCTATTTAGGTATTGCTATGATTAGAGAAGGTCTTAGTGATGATGACGAAGACGATGATAAGACCTTTTTAGGTGTATGGGAAATGATGATGCTCTCTGTAGCAACTAGCCTCGATGCAATGGCTGTAGGCTTAACCTTTGCCTTTTTACCCATCAATGTTTGGGAAGCATTAGCCACAATTGGTGTCATAACCTTTGGTATATCCTTGGTGGGCATTTACTTAGGTAAATTTATGGGCCGATTCGTTGGTAAATATGCAGATGTCCTAGGCGGTGGTGTTTTAATCCTCATTGGTACCAAGATATTATTACAACATCTCGGTATTATTGGATAGTTTACGGATGTTGTATATATATGAAAGTCCTAGAAATTGAGCAGTTTATACTGGATTTTGTTTGACATGAATGGTTAAATACGATATACTATATCAGTATTAGTTCGGTTTACTGAACTTTGCAATCCGCGTGAAGCAGGTTTAAACGCCCGACCGAAGTTCGGGTCGGGATACCGAATTCAGCGAGTTCGATAACAAGGAGGTGTTCTCATGTACGCAATTATTAAAACTGGTGGTAAACAATATCGCGTTGCTGAAGGCGATGTAATTACTATCGAAAAATTGGAAGCAGCTGCTAACGAGTCCGTTACATTCGAAGAAGTTTTGACTGTAGTGAATGACGGCGACGTTAAAGTTGGCGCTCCTCTTGTAAACGGTGCAAAAGTTACAGGTACAGTTCTTGAGCATGGTAAAGGTAAAAAAATCTTAGTATTCAAATACAAAGCTAAATCCAACTACCGTCGTCGTCAAGGCCATCGTCAACCGTTCACAAAGTTCGTATTGAATCTATCCAAGCTTAATTATGGTTTCCATTGGAATCCAGCGGAATAGTGAGAATCAAGTCATTGGTTGTCACCTATCCGGTCATGCAGGATATGATGAGCATGGCTTCGATATCGTATGTGCTGCAGTGTCAGCTTTAACGGCAACGGCAATGTTAGGACTTACCCAGATTGCTCAACAAGAAGGGGAATATACGAATAGCGAAGGTCGATGTGATATGGTTCTCTCTGGTACGATTAACCAGAGTGGACAGGATATTCTGGGGACTATGCTTCTCGGTCTAGAGGAAATTAGCCGTCAATATCCAGAGTTTGTCCAAATACACGAAATATAGGAGGTGAACTTAATGTTTACTTTTGATTTGCAATTGTTCGCACATAAAAAAGGTGTGTCCAGTACTCGTAATGGTCGTGATAGTGAATCTAAACGTCTTGGTGTTAAATGCCATGATGGTTCCATCGTAAAGAGCGGTAACATCATCGTTCGTCAACGTGGTACTCACTTCCACCCTGGTACTAACGTAGGTATCGGTAAAGATGACACTTTATTCGCGCTTGTGCCTGGTAAAGTAGCATTCGAACGTGCTGGTCGTTACAACCGTAAAGTTAGCGTATACCCTGTAGAAGCTTAATTTTACAAAGACTATTAATCCCTAGTGGTTTTCCACTAGGGATTTTTTGTTTCCTTTATGTCTCTATCGACAATATCTATTGCATGATTGATCGCTTGTCAATTAGCTTACAAAGGATTTTTTAATAATCGCAATCAACTGAATAAATAATATAGAATATATTTTAAATTCCTATGTTTTTTAGTAGGAATAGTGGTATACTATGAACAGTATCAGTGAAATACCAGTTTTACTGGTTGGCATATACTTTCATACACTTAAAAATGGGGTAGATACCCAGTAGAAAGATTTGAGGTAAGTACTATGTATGATGTAAAGTCTCCTAAGGCGGAGGAATTTATTTCTCATCAAGAAATTCTTGATACCCTTGCTTATGCAGAGGAAAATAAAGAAAATCGCGAATTATTAGATCAAATTTTAGCAAAAGCAGCTACCTTTAAGGGCTTAAATCACAGAGAAGCAGCTGTATTGTTAGAATGTCCATTACCTGAATATAAGGAAAAGCTTTTTGCATTAGCGAAGGACATCAAAAAAGCTATTTATGGTGATCGCATCGTATTGTTTGCACCATTATATTTGTCTAATTACTGTATCAATGGATGTGTGTATTGTCCTTATCATTCTAAAAATAGAGATATTAAGCGTAAGAAACTTACACAGGACCAAATTAAAGAAGAGGTTATTGCCTTAGAAGCGATGGGCCATAAGCGTATTGTTATTGAGTCTGGTGAAGATCCACTCAATAATCCTCTTGAATATATTTTGGAATCCATTAAAACTATTTACAGTATTAAGAACAAAAATGGTGAAATACGCCGTGTTAATGTAAATATTGCGGCATGTTCCGTAGAGGATTATAAAAAACTTCACGATGCAGGTATTGGTACCTATACATTATTCCAAGAAACGTATAAAAAAGAAAACTATGAAGCACTACATCCAACAGGACCTAAGAGCGACTACGCCTACCATACGGAGGCGATGGATCGAGCTATGCAAGGTGGTATTGATGATGTAGGTATTGGTGTTCTTTATGGATTGGAGCACTATAAATATGATTTTGTAGGCTTGTTGATGCATGCCGAACATTTAGAAGCCGTATTTGGCGTAGGTCCACATACGATTTCTGTACCTCGTATTTGTCCGGCTGATGATATTGATGTAGATGATTTTAGCAATGCTGTACCTGATGATGTATTTGAAAAAATCGTAGCCCTCATTCGTGTGTCTGCACCATATGCTGGTATGATTATGTCTACTCGTGAAACACAGGAAATGCGTGAGCGTGGTTTAGCACTTGGGATTTCCCAAATCAGTGGCGGCTCTCGTACTAGTGTAGGTGGCTATAAAGAAGAAGAGAAACCAGAAGATAATTCGGCTCAATTTGATCGTAGTGATACGCGTACTTTAGATGAAATCGTGGATTGGTTACTCGAACTGGGTTACGTACCAAGCTTCTGTACTGCGTGTTATCGCGCAGGTCGCACCGGTGATCGATTCATGGCCTTGGCCAAATCGGGCCAAATTCACAATTGTTGCCAACCAAATGCATTGATGACATTAAATGAATACATTATGGACTATGGCGATGAACATACCAAAGAACATGGTGCTAAAGTTATAGAAGCACAGTTAGAAAATATCAAAAACTGACTTGGTAAAAGAAAAAGCCAAAGCTTATATTGCACAAATGGAAGACGGGAAACGAGATTTCCGTTTCTAATTAACAATATTTGTATTTTAATGTTCATGCAAAAATAGTATAAACTGATATGAACAAGCACTGCTTATTATGATAATGATAATAAGCAGTGCTGTTTTGTTGAGAAAAAAACAAGTGAATTTTATATGAAAGATAAAGATAAAACCCTTTATTTATATGGATGTTTATAGTATAATATAAGAAATTGATAATGATAATACATATATTAAATTTATTGATATTGATTATAAATTTAACGAAAATATAATGATATTGTTATCTTGTAATATATTTTACCGAGGATGGAATGATGAAAAAGAAACGTTGGCATATTATGCCAAGGAATATAGAAAAAGAGAATACATTAATCCGTGAACTCGGTGTAAATCCTATCGTGGCACGGTTGATGGTAAATCGTGGTATTGATGTCGACGAAGGCCATTGTTTTCTAGAGGGTACCCTCGATGATTTGTTAGATCCCTTTACATTAAAGGATATGGAAACAGCGGTTGCCCTTGTTCTTGAAACCATTGAAACTAGAAAACCTATTGTCGTTTATGGTGACTACGATGTAGATGGTATTACGGCTACATCTCTCTTATATCGTTTTCTAGTAAGGTTGGGGGCCGATGTAAGTTATTACATACCAGAACGCCAAAGTGAAGGTTATGGCCTAAATTTAGAGGCTTTAGAACATATTATCTCTGATGGTGCTGCATTAGTTATTACGGTGGACTGTGGTATTAGCTCTTATGATATTGTACAAGCTGTTTGTGACCGCCTCGATATTATTATTACAGACCATCATACGGCACCGCCTCAAATTCCGCCAGCACGAGCTGTTATCAATCATAAACAGCCAGATTGTCCGTATGCAGATAAAAACCTATCTGGCGTTGGGGTAGCTTTAAAATTATGCCAAGCACTATGGTTACGTCAACATGGCGAATGGTATCTTGAGGATTTAGATATCGTTGCCTTAGGTACGGTAGCAGATGTGGTGCCTTTAGTAGGAGAAAACCGCATCATCGTTCAAGCTGGTCTTAAAAAGATGAATGAGTTGCCTAATCTTGGGATTCATAAACTCATTGAAGTAGCAGGGTTACATGATAAAACTGTTACAGCAGGACATATTGGATTTACTTTAGCGCCCCGTTTGAATGCAGCTGGCCGCGTTACACATGCCACACGTGCTGTAGAACTGCTTGTTACAGATGATGTGGATTTAGCAGAAGCTATTGCGCAAGAATTACATGAGACAAATATAGAACGCCAAGAAATAGAGCGCTCTATTCATGAAGAAGCACGTGCTAATGTGGCTGCTCAAGGGCATCTCGCTGATTATGTAACAGTTGTATCCGGTGAGGAATGGCACCCTGGCGTTATCGGCATCGTCGCATCACGTTTGGTAGAGGAGTTTTATAAGCCTACCTTTGTTATTAGTGTTGATAAAGGCGTAGGAAAGGGCTCTTGTCGCAGTATTGATGGATTTAATATTTATAATGCACTAAAATCCTGTGAGGATATATTAATTCAGTTTGGTGGTCATGCCGCAGCAGCAGGATTTAGTATCGATGCTAATCGTATTGATGAATTGCGACATCGATTAACCGAGTATTGTAAGGATCATGTATCGGCTGATGAGTATATCCCCGTTGTATCTATTGATGCTACCTTGCCTGTAGATGATATAGATGTTGATATTGTAGATAGAGTGTCTGCATTAGAACCATTTGGTATGGGTAATAGTACGCCTATATTCGGTGTTATGGATGCTAAGGTAGAAAATATTATGCTCATGGGACAGCTTAAAAATCATTGTAAGGTGATTTTAGAAACGGCCAATGGTACTGTTGATGCTATCGCATGGAATCGGCCAGATTTATTCAGACATATTTTTCAAGGCATGAATGTGAAAGTCGCATTCACACTTCAAAAAAATGAGTGGCAAGGTTTTGTATCACCGCAACTTATGATTCAAGATATAGAGCCTATAGTTGAAGAACCAATTCACCTTACTCCGGAAGGTTTGCGTGAGATTTATACAATCGTACGCCTATCCTTAAAAGGTGGTGCGAATTCTTTATACTATGTAGAGCAAGAGATTTTGCGCCGCAAGCCATCTGACCAAAATGGTGTATCAGCTTTGATGGCCCTTGATGTGTTTAAAGAATTAGGCATTATTAGTGAAGAAACTAGTGATAGTGGACAAACCATGATTCGTTGGAATGTAATTAACGGAAAACTTGATTTGACCACATCCGTTACGTTTATAACGTATAGTCAGCAGGAGGTGATACCATGATGACCATAAATGAAGAAGGTAAAGCCTTAGTTGAACAAAAAAAGGCTTTTAATAAAGAAGTGGCCTTAAAAAGACTTTTATGGATTATGTGCATTCGTATCTAGGGGATGATGAGTGCGAACAAATTATGAAGGCTTTCACCCTTGCAGACAAGGCTCATGAAAGGTCAATTTAGAGCCTCTGGTGAACCGTATATCATGCATCCTCTTGCGGTGGCTGAAATTTTGGCACATTTGCAAATCGATCATATTACACTTATTGCAGCTTTGTTACATGATGTAGTGGAAGATACGGATTATACCAAGGAAGATATTGAAAATCTATTTGGTACCGAAGTGGCATTCCTCGTTGATGGGGTTACTAAATTAAATCAGTTTCAATACGAAACTAAAGAAGATCGTCAAATGGAAAATTATCGCAAGATGATTTTAGCCATGGCAAAGGACGTGCGTGTAGTGGTTATTAAATTGGGTGACCGTTTGCACAATATGCGTACCTTGAAACATATGCGTAGTGATAAACAAAAACGTATTGCCAAGGAAACCTTAGAAATCTTCGCACCTTTGGCACATCGCCTCGGGATTTTTAATGTGAAATGGGAACTAGAGGACTTATCATTCCGTTATTTGGAACCGGATAAGTACTATGATCTCGTGGATCAAATGAAACAAAAACGGCAGTCCCGTGAAGATATTGTAAATGATACGATGAATCAGCTTACAAAAGCACTTGGGGAGGCCCATATCAAGGCCGATATCAAGGGGAGACCAAAGCATTTTTACAGTATCTATAAGAAGATGAAAAAGGATAATCGCGATTTATCTCAAATCTATGATTTGCTGGCTGTTCGCGTTATCGTTGATACAATTCCGGATTGTTATGCCGTCCTCGGTATTGCTCATAGTATTTGGAAACCGTTGCCATATCGCTTTAAAGATTATATTTCTATGCCGAAATCTAACATGTATCAATCATTGCATACCACTGTTATCGGCACGATGGGGCAACCAGTAGAAATTCAAATTCGTACATGGGAAATGCATCGTGTATCTGAATATGGTGTAGCAGCTCATTGGCGCTATAAAGAAGGCAATAAGAGTGGCGATAAGGATTTTGACCAAAAGGTGGCTTGGCTCCGTCAAGTATTAGAATGGCAAGATACGAGCAATCCTAAGGAACTAGTGAATGCTTTAAAATTGGATGTGTTCTCTGGTGAAGTATTTGTCTTTACGCCTAAAGGGGACGTTATTAAATTACCGATTGGTTCCGTACCTCTTGATTTTGCATACCGGGTTCATACCGATGTAGGTCATCGCTGTGTGGGGGCAAAGGTTAATGGGAAAAATTGTATCCCTTGACTATACATTGCAAAATGGCGATATCGTTGATATTATCACGTCTAAGAATGGTAAACCAAGCCTTGATTGGCTTAATATTGTAGGGTCTTCTGAAAGTAAAAAAATAAGATTCGCAATTGGTTTAAACGTGAAAAATAAAGAAGAAAAATATTGAAAAAGGGTCTTGAGGCTCTTGAACGTGAAGCAAAACGTCTCAACTATAATTGGAAGGCCCTCTGTGCAGATAATCGAATTCAACAGGTTGTAAAACAATTGAAGTCGGGGTACAGAAGACGAAATGTATGCTGCTTGTGGTTATGGTGGTATACCTGTCAGCACAGTTTTATTACGTCTTGTTGAACTGTATAAGAAATCTAAAGAGCATGAAGATTCTCGTAAAAACAACGGAACAAATCATTGAAAAAGCTAAAGGTTCAAGGGTCCAAAAAAAGGCGAAAAAAATGGCACTGGTATTCTCGTAAAAGGAGAACCAGGGTGTTATGGTTCGTATGGCTAAATGTTGTAATCCTGTACCAGGTGATGACATTATCGGTTACATCACGAGAGGTCGTGGTGTTTCTGTACATCGCTCTGATTGTACAAGCTTAGGTCACACACCGGAAGATTTAGAGCGTATGATTGAGGTTTCGTGGGATGAATCTACTAGCGAATCCTTCCATGTAGGCATCGATATTCAAGCCTATGATAGACCTGGGATTCTCATGGAGGTTATGGCCGTACTTTCAGAATTGAAAAATTACCATTACCAATATGAATGCTAAAGTTATTGAAAATACTAAAAATGTAATTATCAACATAGTCGTTGAAATCCGCGATATTTCACAACTTGATTTTGTTATGACTAAATTGCGTCGTATTCGTGAAGTGTACACAGTACAACGTAGCAAAGGTGGTGCTTGATGGATACATCTAATCTAGTTCTTATGCGTATGCCTTTAGGTCCGCTAGGAACAAATTGTTATGTTATAGGCGATAAGAAAGTTGGGGAAGCAGTCATTATCGACCCCGCTAGTACAGAGGTCCTAGAAGCATTAAAAAAATATGATTTAAAGCCTAAAGCAGTCCTTTTAACACATGGACATGGCGATCATATTGGTGGTGTACAAGGCATTGTTGATGCTTATGATGTACCGATTTATATACAACATGATGATGTGAAATACCTAAGTGATCCTGAATTGAATCTGAGCAATTACAGTAATCCTACACCGATTATTGTGAAGGGGCGCATTGAAGAGGTTCGCGAAGGAGATCACATTACCTGTGGTTCCGTTGATTTAACCGTATATGAGACGCCAGGGCACACGCCAGGTGGTGTATGCTACTATATGCCCGGCCTCGTATTCGTAGGCGATACTTTGTTTAACCAATCGATTGGCCGCACCGATTTTGTAGAAGGTGATTATGATACATTAATCGATGCAATTAAAACAAAATTATATACATTGCCAGACGAAACGATGGTCTATCCAGGACATGGCCCAGAAACACAAATTGGATATGAAAAACAATATAATCCATTTGTAGGCGCTTAATTAATTTATTTAGTAAAGGGGATAGTAATTATGAATACAACATTGGAAAAATTAAAAGAACGCATTAAAGATAAAAAATATAAATTGACTACACAACGTCAAACCATTTTACAAGCTTTCATCGACGCTGAAGAGAATCACTTGAGTGCAGAGGATGTATATGTATTGGTAAAAGAAGTAGCGCCAGATATCGGTCTTGCTACTATCTATCGTACATTGGATCTATTTACTGAATTAGATTTGTTAAAACGCCTTGACTTTGGTGATGGTCGTAACCGTTATGAATTAAATGACGAAGAATTTGCTCATTTCCATCATCATTTAATTTGTGTTAAATGTGGCAAAGTTTCTGAATTTGAAGATGATATGCTAGAAACATTGGAATCTATTATTGCGAAAAAATTAAATTTCCGCACCATAGATCATCAATTGAAAGTCTATGGCTACTGCAGTGATTGCCAATCACATATGACGCCAGCAGAACTTGAGAAACTTGATAAAATGGCACATCATGCTTAATGGATATCATTACACAGGGCCACTACCACTCGGATCGGTAGTGGCCCACAACTGTGGCGCTGCTGGACTGTTTTCTAGCAATACTGATGCAGATGTTAAACTCAGTGCTGTAGAATATGATGATATGTATATTTTGACGGTCTCTATTCGTGGTGTAGAACATACGTTGACGGGGGCCATATCTTCATTGGGACGGCGCTCTATTGGACAATCTTTGCTTGTACTATTGCGTACAGAACAGGGGTTGCCTGCTCATAATGAGTGGGGCACCATGGTGGGGGTGCGCCCTACAAAATTACTTCATAAGTACATGGATCAATATGGTTCATTAGAGGCAGCAACTCGTCACATTAGGGACGAGTTTTCTGTGTCTATGGAAAAGCTTGAGGTCCTTAGTAAGATTGGACGTTATCAACGGCCTTTTTTAGGCGATGATTCGCCTAAACACATTAGCCTCTATTGTGGGATTCCGTTTTGCGAGACTCGTTGTGTATATTGTTCATTTCCCTATGGTTTATATCAGGATTATCCACGGCAAGCTGAGTTTATTACAGCATTGTTAAAGGATATTGATGATGTAAGGTCCATTTGTGAAAGCTATAATCTGTACGCTAATACGCTCTATATGGGTGGTGGTACGCCCACGATATTGGGTAATGAGGATTTTCACCATCTGTTGACTCGTTTAGCAACATTGATACCAGAAGGCCGTGAGTTTACCGTTGAGGCGGGACGTCCCGATTCAATAACCGTTGAAAAGATTCGGTCTATGCAACATTGCCATGTTAATCGTATTAGTATTAATCCACAAACTATGGATGATACTATATTACGGCGTATAGGGCGTGGACATAACGCTCAAGATATTGATGATATGTATCAATATGTAAAAAAGCATACCGATTTTGCTGTAAATATGGATTTTATAGCAGGACTTCCAGGTCAAGAAATAAAACATATGATGCATAACATGGATTATATTTGTCATAATTTGCCTGAAAATGTTACAATTCATACGTTAGCTATCAAACGTGGTAGTCCGTTATATGATTTGAATATGCAAGATGATGTACCAGAGGAAAGCGTGGTACGTCACATGGTTCAGTATGCCAAGGAGCGATTAGAAGCGGCTGGTTATGTGCCTTATTATCTATATCGCCAACAATATATGAGAGGTCAACTTGAAAATATTGGGTATACATTGCCAGGTAAAGCTTGTGAATATAATATTCAAATCATGGAAGAGCGGCAAACAATTATGTCTATGGGGCCAGGCGGATCATCTAAATGGATGCGCGCGCCTTTATATAGACAAAAGAAGCAGCATATGCCAAAGGATGTAGATGTTTACATAGACACGTTAACAACTCTACTAGATAAAGGCATGCATTATGTAAATCATTTTGGGAGGTTGTGTAATGGCTATTAAAAAACCAAGAGGCACACAAGATTTCTTGCCAGAACAAATTGTTAATTGGCATTATATAGAACAGCGTATGCGCGATATTTGTAAAGCTTATGGCTTTAGCGAAATTCGCACACCTGCCTTTGAAGATACAAAATTATTTTTGCGTGGTATTGGGGAAACTACGGACGTAGTATCCAAGGAAATGTACACCTTCTCCACTGGAGATGACAAGGAGCAAAGCTATACATTGCGACCAGAAAATACAGCATCTGCAGTGCGTGCGTATTTAGAAAATAAGGTGTATGGCAAAGAAAATTTAACTAAGTGGTTCTATATGGGATCCATGTTCCGTCATGATAAACCACAAGCTGGCCGCTATCGTGAGTTCCATCAATTCGGGGCAGAAGTACTTGGTTCCTCCTCTCCAGTAGTGGATAGCGAAGTTATCTGTATGATTGTACAATTGTTGAAGGATTTTGGTCTAAAGGATCTCAATGTAGAGGTGAACTCTGTAGGTTGTCCAAATTGTCGTCCTACATATCGCCAAAAATTGATTGAATTCTTCGAACCTAAGAAAGATCAGTTGTGCCCAGATTGTCAATCTCGTTTATATAAAAATCCTTTGCGTTTGTTGGATTGTAAAAATGAAACATGCAAAGTTTTATCTGTAGGTGCCCCTGAAATTCATGAGCATTTATGTGAAGAATGTAACACTCACTTTGAAGAACTTAAAACATTACTTGATGCGGCAGACATTCAATATAATCTAAATCCACGATTGGTACGTGGTCTCGATTATTACACAAAAACAGCGTTTGAAGTTCAATATACTCCATTAGGTGCACAAAGCGCTGTTGCTGGTGGTGGCCGTTATGATGGTCTCGTAGAAGAACTCGACGGCCCTCATACACCGGCTATTGGTTTTGCTATGGGCATGGAACGTTTATTGTTAGCTCTAGAAAAACAAAACTTATTGCCTGAACCAGCTATCGAACCGGCTGTATTTGTAGTATCTCTTGGGGATGCTGCAAAACTAGAAGCTTTCAAAATTTGTAATACCTTGCGTAGTGCTTATGTGAGAGCCGAAATGGATGGTCAAGGTAAAAGTATGAAGGCCCAATTAAAATATGCTAACAAATTCATGCAAAGTATGTTATTATAATGGGTGATGATGAATTGGCTAATCAAGAGGCCATTATTCGCTTTCATGGAAACAAGTGAACAAGAAACAGTACCATTGACGTCTGTTTCAGAGCGTATATCTTCTTTGGTGAAAGGATGACAAGTAGAATGGAAACAATGAAAGGCTTACACCGTACGCACGGATGTGGCACTATTTCTGAAGCAGAAGTAGGTAAAGAGGTCGTATTATGTGGTTGGGTTGAACGTCGTCGTGACCACGGCGGTTTGATCTTCTTGGATTTGCGAGATCGTTCTGGTATCGTTCAAGTTGTAGCGTCCCCAGACCATAATGTGGATTCTTTCCACAAAGCAGAAGATGTTCGTAATGAATATGTTCTCTGTGTACGCGGTAAAATTACAAAACGTGATGAAGACGCAATCAATCCTAATTTGCCAACAGGCGCTTATGAAATGTATTGTGAAGAACTTCGCGTATTAAACTCTGCGAAAACGCCTCCATTCTACATTCAAGATGATATCGATGTAGATGAAAATATTCGTTTGAAATATCGTTACCTTGATTTACGTCGCCCTGAAATGCAACGTAACTTGATTTTGCGTCACAAAGTGACTAAGGCTATGCGCGATTTCTTTGATAGCCGTGATTTCCTTGAAATCGAAACACCGATGCTTACAAAATCTACACCTGAAGGTGCTCGTGACTATCTAGTACCATCTCGTGTAAATGCAGGTACATTCTATGCATTGCCTCAATCCCCACAAATTTTTAAACAAATTTTGATGGTAGCAGGCTATGAAAAATATTTCCAAATCGTTCGTTGCTTCCGTGACGAAGATTTACGTGCAGACCGTCAACCAGAATTTACTCAACTCGACTTGGAAATGAGCTTTGTTGACGAAGAAGACATTTATGCAATCTTGGAACAAATGGTTGCAGAAGTATTCAAAAAGACATTGGGCAAAGAAATTCCATTGCCTATGCCTCGTATTACTTGGGATGAAGCGATGGATAAATACGGTTCTGATAAACCAGATCTTCGCTTTGACATGGCTTTCACAGATGTAACAGAGCTTGTAAAAGACACTGAATTCCAAGTATTCCGTTCCGTTATCGACAATGGCGGTGTTGTAAAAGGTATCGTAGTACCTGGCGACGCTGGCATTGCACGTCGTGAACTTGATGATTTGGTAGCATATGTAAATCGCTACGGTGCAAAAGGCTTGGCATGGGCTTGCTTCAATGAAGATGGTTCCATTAAATCACAAATCATGAAATTCTTAGGCGAAGATACAATCCGCAACATCGGTGAAAAAATGGGTGCCAAAGGTGGCGACCTAGTGTTGATGATTGCTGATAAACCTGCTACTGTTGCGAGAGCACTTGGCGAATTGCGCCTTGAAATGGCTCGCCGCATGAACATGATTGATCAAGATAAATTGGCGTTCACATGGGTAACAGATTTCCCTATGTTCGAATATAACGAAGATGAAAAACGTTATGTTGCAATGCACCATCCATTCACAATGCCACGCCACGAAAATCTTGATAAATTAGAATCCGATCCTGGCAGTGTAAAAGCAATTGCTTACGACATGGTATTGAACGGCGTAGAAATCGGCGGTGGTTCCTTGCGTATTTACCAAGCTGATGTACAAGAACGAGTATTTAAAGCAATCGGTTTATCTGTAGAAGAAGCTAAATCCAAATTCGGTTTCATGCTTGATGCATTCCAATATGGTGCACCTCCTCATGCAGGCTGTGCATTCGGTCTCGATCGTCTCGTAATGTTGATGGCTAAACGCCAATCTATCCGCGACGTTATCGCATTCCCTAAAACACAATCCGCTTCTGATATCATGAGCCAAGCTCCATCAGCAGTAGAACCTAAACAATTAAAAGAGCTACATATTAAACCAGATGTAGAGGAAGAAGAACAATCCTTAGTATAATTGTTGATAAACGAATTATAAAAAGTCCGCAAGATTTGCTAAATTTTTAAATGTCAAGTCTTGTAAATGATAAATCTTTTTGCTACTATTTATGTAGAAGATATCCCTGCCATGTGCGTGTGATATCGCAGTTTTGAGCCAACACATTTTCTTCGGGAGTCCGGAACTCTCGTCTGAACGTTATGCCCTTACGGGAAAAACTGCAGGATGAGGAGGACACCCACCTGCTCTAGCAGGATCAAAACGCGGTACATTACGGCATGGTGGGGCTTTTTGCATGTAAAAAAATATGAATGGAGGTAGCATGGATAGTTTATTTGATGCATTACCTACAAATAGATATGAACCATTACCGGTACGAATGAGACCCACAGAGCTAGACCATTTGTATGGGCAAGAACAAGCTGTAGGCAAAGGGACATTCTTGCGGGCTATGGTAGAAAAGGATACCATACCATCCATGTTGTTTTATGGACCTTGTGGTACCGGTAAAACGACATTAGCTGGCATTATAGCTAAAATGAGCAATAGCCATTTTGTCAATTTGAATGCTACTAATGCAGGTATTGGTGAATTGCGAAATATTATTGAGGATGCGAGAAAACGAGTTCGTTCATTACAGCAACGTACTATTTTATTTCTCGATGAAATTCATCGCTTTAACAAGAGTCAACAAGATGTACTATTGCCTTGTGTAGAGGATGGTACGATTATCCTCATTGGGGCCACTACGGAAAATCCTTTTTTTGAGGTTAACCGTCCTTTATTATCACGGTTGAGGCTCATTACACTAGAGGCTTTAACACCTAAGGCGATTAGCCAAATTTTAAAACGAGCTATTACGGATACTGAGGTTGGGCTCGGATCTCGTCAATTACAAGTAAAAGATGAATTATTAGAGGATGTTGGTATCTTTGTTAATGGCGATGGTCGCATGGCTCTTAATATTTTAGAGCAAGCTGCGGCAATGGTTCATGATGGGGAAGAGATAACCATAGAAATCCTTGAAAAGGTCATAGGACGTCGCATTTACACATACGATAAAAAAAGGGGATAGTCATTACGATACGATTTCTGCGTTTATCAAAAGTATGCGCGGTTCCGATGTACAGGCTACACTTCACTATCTAGCGCGTATGATAGAGGCTGGAGAGGATCCTAACTTTATTGCTCGTCGTATTGTAATTTGTGCAGCAGAGGATGTAGGATTAGCCGATCCACAAGCCTTAATCTTAGCAAATGCGGCGGCACAAGCGTCTCATATGGTCGGATTTCCGGAGGCGCGCATTATTTTATCAGAGGCCGCCTGCTATGTAGCATTAGCCCCTAAGAGTAATTCTGCGTATGTTGGCATTGATGCAGCTATTTCTGATGTGCGTCATAAGGATTGTGGTCAAGTTCCAGATCATTTGCGAGACAGTCATTATAGTGGGGCTAGCAAATTGGGATATGGTGTAACTTATAAATATGCTCATAATTATCCGAATGGATATGTAAAGCAACAATATTTACCAGATCCTTTAGTTAAGGCTGAATACTATAAAGGTATTGAACGAGGCACGGAAGCAATACTGTTAAAAGATTGGAACAACCGTTGTAATGGTAAATAGAATGGCCAATATATGGTATAATATAATGATGATTTAAAATAGATTTTTATATTAAAGTAAGGGGTTTGTACAAGATTATGGCAGAAGAGAAAAAAACTTCTACACGAGGGCGGAAGCCCCGTAAAAAACGGGCTACACCGGCGCCTAAAAAGGAAGGATTTTCACTGCGCAATGAAGTGAAAGGCATTATCGTCATTGGCGTTGCTATATTGGCACTATTGGGCTATTTTGGTTATGAATTAGGCGTTGTAGGCGAAGTATTAACAGGTGTTTTTCGCTATGGATTTGGCTTTGGGGGCTTTATTCCATGTCTTGCTTTGTTATGGCTTGGTTGGCGTCTATTATATCAAGGTCAATTTATGTCCATTACTAGACGGGGCATTATTATAACTGTGTTCTATTTATTAGCTACTACCTTAGTACCATTGTGTCGCGTGCCTGTAGGGGATGAATTAATGACTACTGCATTAGCGGGAGAAGGTGGCGTCGTAGGTGGTTTATTAGCTACATTTTTTAGAACTTTATTCGGTGAGCTAGGTTCTATTATTGTTGTATCCATCCTTATGCTTTGCTGTGGTATCATTATTACCCGTTTATCCTTGGGTAGTGGGTTGCGTAAGGCAGCTGATAAGACTCAGGTAGGTCTTGATAAGGCTAAAGAAGTAGCCGTTGAAAAAGGTTGCTGTTGCAAAAAGAGGTTATAGAAGATTGGAATGAGCAACGAAAAGAGGCGGCTCAACGCAAGGCGTATAATCGTGAAAAGGATCAACGGTATACCAATGCAACGGAAAAGGCTGTAGAGTCCCTTGAGAACCGTGGCGTACTAGAGTCTGGTGACGAGTATGTAGTTGAAGCTATGGATACACATAGTCCATCCTCTTGGCGTGAACTGGCAGATTTAGAGGCTCGCAATCGCGCAGCAGAGCAATTATCAACATTATCTGAAGAATCTGGTGATGCTAATAATAGCAGTGAAGATGATGTTACAGTTGATAGAGAATCTGATGCGGTTCCTGCGTGGCTACATAATCAAAATGACTTTGACGATGAAGATTTTGATACAGATGGGGGGAAACCTATTGAGGATGACGAGCATATTGTAGTGGAAACAAATCCAGAGGAATATTCTTATCGATCCAATCACAATGGGGCCTACTGAGACTAATCATGCTGCTATAGCTAGCGCCGTTCCTGGCACTGGTGCAGCAGCCAGTGCCGTTAGCGCAGGTGCTGGTATGAGTGGTATGCCATTGTCAGTTCCTTCCTTAGCAAGTACTGCTGAGGATACAGCGCAAGTAGCTGTTTCTAAAGATGGACATATTCATAGAACCTATGACAGACCATATCATTTCCCAAGCCTAGATATTTTGGCGAAAGGAGAGGTAGGTCAAAACAATAATGATGAGGTTGCTTATAATGCAATGCGTCTCGAAGAGGTGTTGGCAAGCTTTGGGATAGCTGCTAAGGTAGTGAATGCTACGCAAGGCCCAACTGTAACACGTTATGAAATCGAGCCTGCTCAAGGTGTTAAGGTAAGTAGAATCGTCAATTTGACAGATGATATTGCGCTGAATCTTGCGGCTCAACATATTCGTATGGAAGCGCCGATTCCTGGTAAATCTGCTATTGGTATTGAGGTACCAAATACGAAAACTGAAGCGGTTCATCTTCGTGATGTACTAGATTGCAGTGATTTTAAAGAGGCACGGGGTGGTATTCCTGTTGGTCTTGGCAAAGATATTGCAGGTAAACCTGTTATTACGGATCTTGCTAAAATGCCGCATCTATTGGTAGCTGGTACAACAGGGTCTGGTAAATCTGTATGTGTAAATACATTGATTTCTAGTATTCTCTTTAGTCGTAAACCAGAAGAGGTTAAATTACTATTGATTGATCCTAAGATGGTTGAGTTATCTGTTTATAATGGGATTCCTCATTTGATGGCACCAGTTGTAACAGATATGAAAAAGGCAGCAGCTGTATTGCGCTGGGCCGTGCGTGAAATGGAAGCCCGTTATAAGGCATTTGCTGCATCTGGTAAGCGTGATATTAAAAGCTATAATGAAGCACATCCAAAAGCGGCAATGCCACTCATCGTATTGATTATCGATGAGTTAGCTGACTTGATGATGACTGCTCCTGATGATATAGAAGAGTCCATTAGTCGATTAGCACAGATGGCTCGTGCCGCTGGTATTCATATGGTTCTAGCTACGCAAAGACCTTCTGTTAACGTTATTACCGGTTCTATCAAGGCTAATGTACCAAGCCGTATTTCCTTTGCCGTAGGGTCTCAAATAGACTCTCGTACAATTCTCGATATGGCAGGGGCTGAAACTTCTTGGTAAAGGTGATATGCTGTTCTCTCCAATTGGTGCGAATAAACCAATTCGTGTACAAGGGGCTTTCATCTCTGATGATGAAGTAGAGCATTTGGTAGAATTTGTAAAACAACAACGAGAACCGGAATATGACGATACGGTGACTGCTGAAGCAGAAAAGGAATCTGCATCTCAAGATAATGATGAACAAGATATTTATCGTGATGAATTACTAGAGAGAGCGGTTAATCTTGTTATGGAATCTGGACAAGCGTCAGTTTCTATGTTGCAACGTAGATTCCGTATTGGTTATACTCGGGCGGCACGTCTTGTAGATACGATGGAGGACCTTAAAATTGTAGGTCCTAATATGGGTAGTAAGGCTCGAGAGATTTTAATGAGTCCAGAACAGGTGAAAGCAAGATATTTCTCTGATTCTGAAGAATAGAAAGGGATATACTGTGGCTGAATTAGGTGAAGAACTACGCCGTGAACGAGTACGTAGAAATCTCACATTTAAAGATATTGAACAAGTACTTCATATTAAAACAACCTATTTAGAAGCCATCGAAGATGGAAATTTTGCAGTTATCCCAGGACGTGTATACGCCAAAGGTTTTATTCGTAACTATGGAAATTATCTAGGACTTGATGGAGAGCGTTTAGTAAAAGCTTATCAAAATCAAGTGGGTGAAGTAGATACTTTTACGATACGTCCTATAATGCGTCAAAAAAAGCAGGGAACTATCAACTCTGTACAAAGTGAATACGTAGAGCATCAGATGGCAAAACGCCGCATGTCTTTAGAGACACGACAAAAAAAGCGTCAACGGTCTATCGCACAAGAACGCGTGATGTTAGCTGTTATTGCTGTATTCATAGTCATATTTATGATTTGGTTGTTTTTATTCTAAGATAAATCATTACGTTTAAGGAAAGGTTACATTGATGGATACATTTTTAGTTACAGAACGCTCAGATATGGAAGCACGCGGATGGGCAGAGCTTGACTTTGTGCTTATCAGTGGCGATGCGTATGTAGATCATCCGTCTTTTGCGCCTGCCGTAATCGGTCGTTATCTAGAATCAAAGGGGTATCGTGTAGGCATTATTGCTCAACCTGATTGGAATGATGTGAATGCATTTAAACGGTTGGGCAAGCCTCGACTTGCATCCCTTGTAACCGCCGGAAATTTAGATTCTATGCTCAATAAATTTACAGCGGCTAAAAAAATTCGTCGTGAAGATGATTATTCGCCAGGTGGTGAGGCGGGACATCGTCCTGATAGAGCCACATTGGTTTACTCGAATCGAATGAAAGAGGCCTATCGTGATGTACCTCTTATTATTGGGGGCATTGAAGCATCCTTACGCCGATTTGGACATTATGATTATTGGTCTGATACAGTGCGTAGATCCATTCTGGTTGACTCTAAGGCTGATGCACTCGTCTATGGGATGGGTGAATTACAAATTATTGAGTTAGCAGAGGCCCTTGATAAAAATAGATTTGATGAGTCTTTGCCAAATATTCGCGGTATTTGCTATATGGCAAAAGAGATACCATCTTATTGTATTGAGTGTCCGTCCTTTGAAGATATCAAGTCTGATAAAAAAGCGTTTGCTGAGGCATTTCGCATTCAATATGATGAGCAAGATCCATTTTATGGAAAGGCAATTGCTCAAAAACATGGTGATCGCTATGTGGTGCAAAATACCCCAGCATTACCATTAACACAAGAACAAATGGATGGTGCCTACGATTTGCCGTATACTCGTAAATGGCATCCCTCCTATGATGATAAGGGTGGTGTCCCTGCATTGAGCGAGGTTCAATTTAGCCTCGTTAGTCAGAGGGGATGTTTTGGTAGTTGCTCTTTCTGTGCCATTACGAATCACCAAGGCCGTATCATCCAAAATCGTAGCCATGAATCATTAATTGATGAAGCAAAATTGATGATTAATATGGATGGGTTTAAAGGTTATATCCACGATGTGGGTGGGCCAACGGCAAATTTTAGACACTTAGCTTGTGATAAACAAGCTGCTTATGGTGCGTGTAAAGGCCGTACTTGTGCAGCACCTATACCTTGTGAAAACTTAAATACAAATCATGATGATTATGTATCTTTGTTACGTAAATTACGAAAATTAAAGGGCGTAAAAAAGGTATTTGTAAGATCTGGTCTGCGATATGATTATGTGCTAGCTGATAATAATAAAGCCTTTGTTAAGGAACTTTGTGAACATCATGTGAGTGGGCAGTTAAAGGTGGCCCCTGAACATGTTTCTAAACGTGTTACAACCATGATGGGCAAGGCTGGAAAAGAAGAGTTCTTACTTTTTAAAAAGTGGTTTGAAGAAGCAAATCGTGAATTGGGGAAAGCAATATCTTGTGCCTTATTTCATGAGCTCTCATCCAGGATGTACCTTAGAGGATGCCATTGAATTGGCTGAATTTTTACGAGATCAACATATGTACCCTGAGCAGGTGCAAGATTTTATTCCTACACCAGGGAAGCCTTTCTACTTGTATGTACTATACGGGCATTAATCCATTAGATGGTAAACCTGTATATGTAGCAAAAAAAGGGCGCGATAAGGCTAAGCAACGGGCATTGATGCAATATAAAAATATTGAAAACTATGATCTTGTAAAGGAAGCTCTTATTGAGGCTGGACGACGTGATTTAATTGGATTTGGGCCCCGAATGTTTAATTCCACCTAGACCTATTGGACAGGGGAAATCACAAAGTATTGGTCATAAAAAAATGGGACCCTCAAGAGGATTTAATCGGTCTCATATAAGCGAATCCAAGGGTGGACGTAAAAGGAGATTTACGCGATGAAACGATGGATGGCTTTTAGCATACTCATGCTGTTTGTCATAGGAATGTTAGGATATGGCATATACTTTTATCGGGCAGAGCAACTTGAAAAAGCGAAGGTCCCCCGTACGTGGTGAAATCACAGTATATACCGATTTACCTAACAATTTAACTACATTGCTTGCTGATAAATATTTAGTGGAAAAGAATGTGAAAGGTTACTATTATGCCTCTTACAGAGGAACAAATGGAGCAACGTGTTTCCTCTAAGTTGGCAGATACCTCTGGCGATGTGGTCATTACATCTGAAGATAATCTAGTTATTGGCGCCAGTCAGGATAAATTTGTACCTATTGTTAATGAACGTATTGATGAGGTTTTAGACCGATTAAAGGATTCCAATGGATACTGGGTTGGTCTTTGGTATGATCCTATTGTCTTTGTCCAAAATGGAACCTTTTATAAAGGTTTAGGCCAACATATTACGACTTGGGATACATTACAGAAACCAGGGACATGGCGCATCGTGATGACAGATTTTGTAGCTTCTCAAAATGCGGCCAATCTTTTGTATAATATGGTGGAACATAAAGGCGAACCAGATGCACTAGCATATTTGCTCGCTTTAAAACCACATGTTATACAACATGCTAAATTTCTTTCTACTCCGATACGTTTAACCGCTCTTGGCGAATCTGATATTGGTATTGGCAATCTATCTGATGCCCAACAATATATCCGCCATTCATATCCGGTAAAAATGATTTACCCTAGTGATGGCACATCATTTTATTTGACTGGTGCGGCTGTACAAAAGGACTCTAAACATAAAAATGAAAGTATTGAATTCATCACTTGGCTATTATCTAACGATACAGCAAAGTATATGATGGAAATAATTTTACTTATATTTTCGCGAATCCAGAGGTAGTAGAACCATTAGATTCTCTAGGGAAATCTGTAGTATTATGGCCTGTTAATGGAGGCTATACAGTAGAGGGGAAAAAGCTTTTACTAAATCACTGGGTAAGTCAAGTGCGTTTTAGAAAAGATCAATAGCTATTGAGTTTCAGATAAGATTAATAGATATTGAGCTTTGATGTAAGATTAATAGATATTGAGTTTGATACAGGACTCTAATTGAAATAGTTACATTCTATAAAGAAAGGATTTAGAATGACCAAATTATTGGGATACATTAGCCTAGGTTGCGCTAAAAATTTAGTAGATACAGAGGTCATGCTGGGATTATTAAAGGATAATGGCTATGCTATTACCGATGATTTAAATGAGGCTGACTTGATTATCATCAATACTTGTACTTTTATAGAGAAAGCGAAGGAGGAATCCATTAATACGATTCTAGAGGCTGCTCAATATAAAGAACAGGGCCGTTGTAAGGGCTTGATTGTAGCGGGCTGTTTAAGTCAACAATATCAAGATGAATTATTTAAGGAAATTCCTGAAATTGATGCACTTATCGGTACGGGCGCATGGGACCAAGTTATGGTTGCTGTTGATGCGATTGAGCATGGCAACCGTAGCTGCATCATGGAAAACATCACTAATATATATGATGAACGGATGCCGCGTATTCAAACAACACCTCGTTATAGTGCGTATGTAAAAATCGCTGAAGGCTGTAATAATGGTTGTACATTCTGTATCATTCCTAAGGTTCGTGGTGCTTTTAGAAGTCGTACCATTGAATCTATTAAGGCTGAAGTTGAACGATTGGCTGATGCCGGCGTTAAGGAAATCGTTCTCATTGCGCAAGATACGACTAGCTACGGTATTGATTTGAATAATGGTAAACCATTGCTTACAAAATTATTAAAAGAATTAACTAAGGTAGAAGGTATTGAATGGATTCGCATGCTCTATTTATATCCTACATTCTTTAGTGACGAATTATTGAATATCATCGTTAACGAACCTAAGCTTTGTAAATATGTGGATATTCCATTACAACATGTTAACAATGATATTCTAAAACAAATGAATCGTCGTGATTCTCGCGAGGACATTGAAAGATTATTGAAAAAAATCCGTAATGCTTCGACTCATGTAACACTTCGTACGTCTATCATCGTAGGTTTCCCTGGGGAAACCGATGAACAATTTGAGGAACTTTGCGAATTCGTGAAAGATATCAAGTTTGATAATATGGGCGTATTTACGTACTCTCAAGAGGAGGGCACTATTGCTGGTGCCCGTGAAGACCAAGTGCCAGAAGAGGTTAAAGAAGATCGTTATCACACATTGATGTCCATACAAGCTGCCATTTCAGAGGAAAATAACCGCGATTTAGAAGGAACTATTGATTATGCAATGGTTGAAGAATTAGAAGAAGGCGATAATGATACGCTTCTTGCTAAAGGTCGTTTAAAATCGCAAGCTCCTGATGTAGATGGCAATATGTATATTGAGGATTGTGGCGACAAAGTTAAACCTGGGGATATCTTGAAAGTTCAAGTAGAACAAGGTTTTGCTTATGATGTAGTAGCTACTATCGTAGAATAATAAGCAGTGTATTAGGTAATACCACTACTAACACATATGAAGTGATGGGAGGTATTTACGATGATTGTAGAATTAATTTCTACAGGCTCTGAATTATTACTAGGGGATACGGTGAATACAAATGTCTCCTGGTTAGCACAGGAGCTTAATAAATTAGGTTATTCCGTTGCCTATCAGTCCGTAGTAGGCGATAATCCTGGACGCATGGCAGAGGTCTTTAGAAAAGGCTGGTCAACGTGCTGATATTGTTATTAGTACCGGTGGATTGGGACCAACTCAAGGTGATATAACACGACAAGTATTAGCTTCTTCATTGGATCGCAATGTAGTATATAATGAAGATGCCATGGCTGAGGTGAGACAATTCTTTAAGCGTGTTGGTCGTGAAATGCCTGATGCGAGTCGCAGAGAGGCTATGTTGCCAGAAGGGTCTAGTGTCCTAGAAAATCCTGTCGGTGTCGCACCTGGTGTAGTAACCGTAGATGGGGATGTTACCTACATTTTGTTACCAGGACCTCCTGGTGAAATGAAAGGCATGTTTGAACAGAGCGTTGTCCCTTATCTTTCTAAGCGCTTTGGCTCTCAAGGGGTTGTAACCTCTTATCGATATGCGGTTTATGATATTCGAGAAATCGATTTAGAAGAACGTGTTATGGATTTGATTAAACAACAATCCAATCCGACCATAGCTTTGTTAATTAAAAAAGGTTACATCGAATTGCGCATTACTGCTAAGGCTGAATCTTTAAAAGCAGCACATGATCTATTGGACCCATGGGCCCATATAATCTATCGGCGTTTAGGTTCGCATATTGGCCGAGAACTAGATGTTTCTATGGAGGAAACCTTAGGCAATACCTTAAAAGATGGATCTGCCACAATTGCTACGGCTGAATCTTGTACATCGGGACTTGTTGGTAAATTATTAACCAATGTAAGCGGTAGCAGTGATTACTATATGGGAGGCATTATATCCTATAGCAATGATGTAAAGCATCGAGTGCTAGGTGTGCCACAAAAATTACTCGACACATATGGTGCTGTTAGTGAACCAGTGGCGAAAGCGATGGCAGAAGGAGCAAAGCGCGTATGTAATACTACATATGCAGTGTCCACAACGGGCATAGCGGGTCCTGGTGGTGGCACAGCCAATAAACCAGTAGGTCTTGTGTGGATTGGTGTAACTGGTCCACAAGGAACAGTGGCACACAAAGTAAATTTAATTGGTAATCGTGAAGATATCCGCCTTAGTGCGGCTGAATTAGCATTATATTATGTGAACTTATATATTCAAGAAAAAGGGGATAAATAATGGCTCTTGATGGTAGACAAGCGGCGTTAGATAACGCATTAAAACAAATAGAAAAAGGATTTCGGTAAAGGTGCTATTATGCGCCTAGGTGAAGCTGCGATCGTATGAATGTAGAGGTTATTTCCTCTGGTTCTCTTGCTATTGACCTTGCTGTAGGTGTAGGTGGTTTTCCGCGTGGCCGTGTGATCGAAATTTATGGTCCTGAATCATCTGGTAAAACAACAGTGGCTCTTCATGCCGTAGCAGAAGCACAAAAACAAGGTGGTGTTGCTGCATTTATTGATGCGGAACATGCTATGGACCCAATCTATGCACGCAATCTTGGTGTAGACATCAATAATCTATTGATTTCTCAGCCAGATAATGGTGAACAAGCTCTAGAAATTACAGAGGCTCTTGTTCGTAGCGGTGCTGTAGATATCGTAGTAGTTGACTCAGTTGCTGCATTGGTACCGAAAGCGGAAATCGAAGGGGAAATGGGCGATGCTCACGTAGGCCTTCACGCTCGTTTGATGAGTAAAGCATTGCGTAAACTAACAGGTACTATTAATAAAACTAAAACCGTTGTTATCTTTATCAACCAATTGCGTGAAAAAGTAGGCGTAATGTTTGGTAACCCAGAAACAACTACTGGTGGTCGCGCTTTAAAATTCTATTCTTCTGTACGTCTCGATGTACGTAAGGGCGAATTGATTAAGGCTAATAATGAGAACGTAGGGGCTCGTACAAAGGTTAAGGTTGTTAAGAATAAGGTGGCACCTCCATTCAAAACCGCTGAATTTGACTTGATGTATGGCCAAGGCATTTCCAAAGAAGGTACTTTAATCGATATCGGTACTAATATGGAAATTATCAAAAAATCCGGTGCATGGTATTCTTATAATGGTGAACGCATGGGCCAAGGTAAAGAGGCGGCTAAACAATATCTCTTTGATAACCCTCAAGTAGCAGAAGAAATCGATCGTATCATTCGCGATACATTAGCAGCTGAACCAGAAACATTTGATGTTGTAGGGGAAGATGTTACTCCTGAAGAAGATTAATTGTTACATCATATATACTGAAAGGGCTACTAGGTAGCCCTTTTTTACTGAGGTTATTATGACAGATAATATGTTTACAGAAGAAGAGAAACAGGCGGCCTTAGATCAAGCATATCGATTTTTAGGACAACGGTTTTTGAGCTCTTATGAATTACGCCAAAAAATGAAACGTAAACAAATTGCATCAGAATTGATTGATTACGTGGAAGAACGGCTGATTTACTACGATTATATAAATGATGAACGATTAGCAAAAACAAGTTGTATCGTACTTAATGAGAGAACAGAAATATGGTGCCTTTCTTATTAGACAAAAAAATGAAATTGCGTGGTCTTGAGGTTCCTCGTGATATTGAAAGCTATGATGAGTTAGCGGCTGCGTATCGCGTAGTAGATAAAAAAATACGGTGAACATATCAGTGATACATCACGCATAAAAGTAATGAATTTTCTTCGCAATAGAGGCTTCTCTATGAGCACCATTACAAAGGTTTCAGAGGCCTGTCAACCTTGACAGAATGGGCATTCAAGTCTAAAATTAAAATAGCCTTGTAAATATACAATTTAGTTATAAGGTTATGTAATTTGGTATTTTGAAAATCTGGAATCAAGGGGCAAATGCCCGTGTGTGACGATACAGGAGGTGGGTCTGATTTTAGAATATAGTCTAATTGCAGTGGTAATGGTACTGATTGGACTAGGTGTAGGTTATTTTTTACGAAAAAATATCGCAGAAGGAAAACTGAATCAAGCTGAGCAAGAGGCTGAGCGCATTATCGCAAATGGTGAGCGCATGGCTGAGTCTAAAAAGAAAGAAGCTTTATTAGAAGCGAAAGAAGAAATTCATAAGCTCCGTTCCGATGTGGAACGAGAAAATAAAGATCGTCGTTCTGAATTACAACGTATGGAACGCCGTATTCTTCAAAAAGAAGAATCTTTGGACAAAAAATTAGACAATATTGAGCACAAAGAGGAAGCTTTACATCGTAAAGAAGCTGACTTAGTTCAAAGCCAAGAAAAGGTTGATGCTTTATATGAAAAGCAAATGGCAGAATTAGAACGTATTTCTGGCTTAACCTTTGATGAGGCAAGGAACATCTTGTTAACCAATGTGGAACAAGAAATCCGTCATGAAACGGCTATGATGGTAAAAGAAATGGAACAGCAAGCCAAAGATGAAGCGGAAAAGAAAGCAAAGGAAATTATTTCTGGTGCAATCCAACGCTGTGCAGCTGACCATGTAGCAGAAACAACAGTTTCTGTAGTAGCATTGCCAAACGATGAAATGAAGGGTCGTATTATTGGTCGTGAAGGCCGTAATATTCGCGCTCTAGAAACATTAACTGGTATCGATTTAATCATCGATGATACACCAGAGGCCGTAATTTTATCTGGCTTTGATCCAATTCGTCGTGAAGTAGCACGAATCGCATTGGAAAAACTAATTGTTGATGGTCGTATCCATCCTGCTCGCATTGAAGAGATGGTGGCAAAGGCTCGTAAAGAGGTGGACCAAACAATTAAAGAGGCTGGTGAACAAGCTACTTTTGAGGCTGATGTTCACGGTTTACATCCTGAAATTATTAAAATTTTAGGTCGTTTGAAGTATCGTACTAGTTACGGTCAAAATGTGTTAAAACACTCTATTGAAGTATCCCATTTAGCAGGTCTTATGGCAGCAGAACTTGGCTGTGATGTTACATTAGCTAAACGGGGCGGCTTAATACATGATATTGGTAAGGCTCTGGATCGAGAAATTGAAGGTTCCCACGTGGAAATTGGTGTCGATGTAGCTCGTAAATATCGTGAAAGCGCTGCTGTAATCAACTGTATTGGTGCTCATCATGGCGATGAAGAATTCCAAACAGTAGAAGCTGTTCTCGTAGCAGCTGCAGATGCTATCTCTGCAGCACGTCCAGGTGCGCGTAGAGAAACATTAGAAAATTACTTAAAACGATTATCTAAATTGGAAGAAATCGCCGAATCTTTCGAAGGTGTTGAAAAATGCTTTGCAATTCAAGCTGGCCGTGAGATTCGCGTTGTAGTAAAACCGGATAAGATTGATGAAGCTGAGTCTACATTACTTGTTCGGAATATCGTAAAACGCATTGAATCCGAATTAGAATACCCTGGTCAAATCAAGGTTGTTATCATTCGTGAAACACGCGTTGTAGATTACGCTAAATAAGCATTATATCAAATTAAGGCTGCAATATTATATTGCAGCCTATCCTTTTTAGTTCTTATCTATTCTTTTTAGAGGATTTTTGAAAGTTTTATCGAATATAGAATTATAGACCTTTTTCGTCTATGGTTGTATAGTCGATAAAAATAGGGATACAAAGCAGGGGAGGTGTTCTGGTGAGTCGATATTTTGAAAATGAATTAATTGAACAAATTAAAGATGCTAATGATATCGTATCCGTCGTATCAGAACATGTTGCTTTAAAGAAAAAAGGAAAAAATTATTGGGGGATGTTGTCCATTTCATAATGAAAAGACGCCGTCATTTAGTGTAGCTCCAGATAAGGGGTTTTATTATTGTTTTGGCTGTCATGCATCGGGTAATGCTATTAAATTTTTGATGGAATTAGAGGGGATTACCTTTGTAGAGGCCTTAGAACGCCTTGCAAATCGCGCGAATATACCATTACCAGAGGCAAAGCTTTCACCAGAGGTACGGGCTAGAGAAGAGCGGCGAAAGAAACTATATGAAGCGTGCGATTTAGCAGCGAATTTCTTTCATAATTGTTTGCTCAAAACATCGTTTGGCAAGGTGGGATTAGAGTACCTTAAAAAACGGGGACTTACGGATGAAACGATAGAAAAGTTTAAGCTTGGATTTGCCCCTGATGGATGGGATAAGTTATACAAAGCCTTTAGAGAACGAGGCATCGAGGAATCGATTTTGATTGAGCTCAATTTGATTCGTAAGAATGAAAAGGGTCAAGCTTATGATTTCTTCCGGAACCGAGTTATGTTTCCCATCATGGATGGTAAAGGCCGTGTAGTGGGATTTGGTGGCCGCGTCATGGATGATAGCACGCCTAAGTATTTGAACTCTCCAGAATGCCAAATCTTTGAGAAAGGGAAAATTCTATTTGCCTTTGATAAAGCCTATAAATCGATACGTGAGCACAAACAAGCCATCTTAGTTGAAGGCTATATGGACGTTATTTCAGCTCATAATAAGGGCGTCACCAATGTGGTGGCTTCATTAGGAACTGCATATACAAAGGATCATGGTCATATCTTGATGCGCCAAGCAGATGAAATTATATTAGCTTATGATATGGATGGTGCCGGTCGTCAAGCTGCTGCTCGAGCCATTGAATTATTGCAGAATACAGATTTTAAGGTTCGTGTATTAGCTATGCCAGATGGTAAGGACCCAGACGATTATGTGCGAAATCATGGAGGACAGGCGTTTAGAGAACTCGTAGAAAAAGCGGTTAAACCTCTAGACTATTTATTGAGTGAATCGCTTATAAAACATGACACCAATGAAGCGGAAGGTAAGCAGGCGGTTATGCAGGATATATTCCCATTCATTGCGAATATCCATAGCCAAACCGTGCGAGATGATGCATTAAAGGCACTAGCATTGCCGTTGTGGTTAGATAATAGCACTATATTTCGTTATTTTAGAAATTATACACAAAAGGGAAATATTGAATTAGTGAATGAAGGAGCCACAAAGCCCAAGGATATTGTCAGTGGTGATGAAGAGTTATTAATGGCATTAGCCATTACAAATCCACAGGCCTTTACAAGAGGTTGTACAGTATTTACCCTTAGAGGACTTTCAAAATATTCAATATCGCGGTATAATAGAAAAGATATACACCTTATTTACTCAAACTGGTCAATATCAGCCGGAATCTGTGGAGGTCGTGCTAACGCCTCAAGAATATGAAATTTTTTCACGGCTTATGATGATTGAAGTAAATGAAGCGGTGCCTGTACTTATCCGTAAAATACGGCTTCATTCCCTACGGGAACAATATAAAATGCACTCAATTTTGGCCGATCAATTAAAACGTGCAGGAGATTCGACATTTATTAGCGAATTACATAAGTGTCAGGAAATACAAAATCTAATTAGAGAATGGTCTAAATAGTGATTGATAAAGGAGAGCGCTGTGGCTAAGAAAGAACAAAAAAGTCAAATAGAGGAGATTGTTGCACAACTTCTTGAAAAAGGCCGTAAAAGCGGTGTGTTGACACAATCGGAAATTTCAGATGCTCTTCATGAGCAAACTGATTTAACAGCAGAACAATTGGATGATATTTATGTTACTTTTAACAAATTAAACATCGAAGTTGTTCCAGATGTTGATGACGAAGATAAAGACGATGCCCTCGAACCTGAACCTGATGATGAAGATGTTGAAGGCGCATCAGAAAACATATATCCATAGATTTAAGTGTGGATGCTAGCGTTAATATCGACGACCCAGTTCGCATGTATTTGAAAGAAATTGGTCGTGTTCCATTGTTATCCGCCGATGAAGAAATTGTTTTAGCAAAACAAATTGAAGCTGGGGCAGCAGAGGATGCTACATATAAAGAAATACAGCTTAGCAAGAAGGCTAAGAAGAAATTGGTAGATGCTAACTTGCGCCTAGTTGTAAGTATTGCCAAACGCTATGTTGGTAGAGGCATGTTATTCTTGGACTTGATTCAAGAAGGTAATTTAGGCCTTATCAAAGCGGTAGATAAATTCGATTACACAAAAGGCTATAAATTTTCCACCTATGCAACATGGTGGATTCGTCAAGCGATTACACGGGCCATTGCTGACCAAGCAAGAACAATACGTATTCCAGTTCATATGGTTGAAACAATCAATAAATTGATTCGTATTTCTCGACAATTATTGCAAGATAAAGGTAGAGAACCTACGCCGGAAGAAATTGCAGAAGGCATGGGCATTACTGCAGAACGTGTTCGTGAAATTCAAAAAATTGCACAAGAGCCTGTATCCTTGGAAACACCAATCGGTGAAGAAGAAGACTCCCACTTGGGTGATTTTATCGAAGACCAAGATGCGGTGGCACCAGATGATGCGGCTAGCTACATCTTGTTGCAAGAACAAATCGAAGACGTATTTACATGCTTAACTGATCGTGAGCAACAAGTATTGATTTACGTTTTGGTTTGAAAGATGGTAAACCACGTACACTTGAAGAAGTAGGTCAACACTTTAATGTAACACGTGAACGTATTCGTCAAATCGAAGGTAAAGCGTTAACGAAATTACGCAATCGTGGAAAACGCGATAAAATTAAAGATTTCTTATAAAGTCAAAATACAGTTCCTCTCAACATTACTCGTATGTCATCTGTTTATGAGACAATTGAGTTCTTTGAGAGGACTGTATTTTTTGTATTATCATAGCATGTTATAATAAAAAGATAGATTACAGATATACAAAAGGAGTTTTTATGTATACCGTTAGCAAACGTTTAGAGGTGAGTGCATCTCACAAACTAACATTAGATTATCCAAGTAAATGTCAAAACCTACATGGCCATAACTGGATTATTACTGTACATGCACGCAGTGAAGAATTGGATCACAATGGTATGGTTATTGACTTTACAATTATTAAAGAGAAGATTCATGGTCGCTTGGATCATAAACATATTAATGATGTGTTAGGGGATATTAACCCAACTGCGGAAAATATGGCAAAATGGATTGCCGACGAATTAGGTCCAAAATGCTTTAAGGTAGAGGTTCAAGAGTCAGAAGGAAATGTTGCTATCTATGAACGTGATTGAAATATTCGCATCCATTGATGGTGAAGGGAAGCGCCAAGGTTGTTTGACTACCTTTTTACGCCTCCATGATTGTAACATTCGCTGTTCTTATTGCGATACTTTGTATAGTTATGGTCCTCAAAGCACTTTTGAAAGTATGAGTATTCAGGCTGTAGCGGATATTATCGAACAACTAGGTAATCATCGCATCACTATTACTGGCGGAGAACCTCTTTTACAGGAACAGGCTGTTATAGAACTAATTGATGAATTGACGAAACGCAATCCTCAATATGATTTCAATATTGAAACAAATGGTACTATCGTACCAAGCTTTCAAAGAGATAAATGTATGGTTTACCTATGACTACAAAACGCCATCATCATTGGCAGAAGATTCTATGAATCTAGACATTTTCAAGATGGCAACAGCTGAGGATATCATTAAATTTGTAGTTGGTTCTGTTCAAGATTTAGACCGTATGGATGAAGTTCTTAAAACATATCCTACGAATGGTCAAATCTTCGTGTCCCCTGTGTGGGGAAATATTGAAGGGGCTATGATTGTTGATTATATGAAAGCCCATAATTGGCAGAACGTTAAATTTCAGCTGCAAATCCATAAATTTATTTGGGACCCTGGTGCGAAAGGAGTATAACATGGACACAAAACGAATAGAATCTCTAGTGTATCAACTACTAGAAGCATTAGGGGAAAATCCAAACCGTGAGGGCCTCGTGGAAACACCAAAACGGGTAGCTCAAATGATGGAAGAAATGTTCGAAGGCATTCAGTATACCAACGCGGACATTGCTGATATGTTTGGTAAAACCTTTGAGGTGGATACAAACCAAATGGTTGTGGTAAAGGACATTACATGCTTTTCACACTGTGAACACCATATGGCCTTAATGTACGATATGAATATCAGTATAGGCTATATTCCTAGAGGTCGCGTTATCGGTCTCTCTAAGATGCCACGTATTGCAGAAATGTGCTGTAAACGATTACAATTGCAAGAAAAAATCGGCGAAGACATTGCGGAGGTCATCTCCATCGCTACCGGCACTGACGACGTCATCGTCCACATCACCAGCTCCCATAGCTGCGTCAGCGCTCGTGGCGTAAAATCCACTAATAGCAAAACAACCACCCTCGCCACAAAAGGCATATTCGAACAAGACGATATGATCAACCGATTCCTAACACTCAAAAACGCATTAGACAGTTATCCTGTCTAATCACGGAGCCCCGTAGATACTGAAAATTCTTAGGTACTCAGTTGTTGTATAGTACCAAAAAGAAGGGGTTGTCCAAATGACTTTGCCTGTCCAAACCCGGGGTTCCGTAGATACTGAAAATTTCTTGCTTACATAGATGGCGAAGTGTAGCGGAAAGGTACCGTCCACAAACGACTTTGGCCCTGTCCCGCAGGGACAGACCTGGCCGGTGGAGGCTTGGGGGCGGTACCTTTTCGTGGCAATACGTATCTTGACGTAAGCAAGAATTTTCAGTATAATTTTATACGCAAGCTTGGGCCTATAGCTCAGGGGTAGAGCAACCGGCTCATAACCGGTCGGTCCCTGGTTCGATCCCAGGTGGGCCCACCAAACTTGTATAAAACGAACCTAAAACCTGTCCGTTAGGGGCAGGTTTTTTGTTATAATACAGATATATAGAATAAAAATTTGATTACTCTTTATTGTTAATCTAGTGATATAGTAGATAGGGTCTATGGACCTGTTATAAACGAGGCAATTATGAAAGCAAAGACCTATGATGGATCGCTTAGAGGCGGTATTTGATATCGTTCCAAAGGCAGACGCTATTGCTGATATTGGAACGGATCATGGTTATTTAGCGGTAGAGCTAATCACGCGGGGTAAAGCAAAGCGTGTTATAGCTGGCGATGTGAATAAGGGACCTCTTGAATCAGCAAAATCATACATTCAATCTCGAGGTTTAAGTGATGTAATCGACTGTCGCCTTGGAGATGGATTGCAGGTGACAAAACAAGGGGAACTAAATGGTGCCATTTGTTGTGGCATGGGTGGTTTCTTGATGCGAGATATCGTTAAAGCAGGACCGGAGCCTCTAGAGTTTTATGTATTGCAACCGCAAAATGGTCAAGCAGAATTGCGCCAATACATGGTGAAAAAAGGATACCAGATTATTAAAGAAATTATCATGAAAGATATGGGGAAAATGTACACCGCATTTTTAGCAATTCGTCATGATATGAATAGTCACAATCCTAGTCACAATGGTGCTGATGTTACTATTTCAAGTGATAATCCCTATATAGATTTACCCACTACTTCCATTCTTTGGTCTGTAGGGGCTTTATTAGCTCAAGAAAAACCTGCGTTATGGAATGAATACGTAGATTATTTAATTTATCAACGTCAATGCGCCTTAGACGGCATGACAGAGGCACTTTCACATACGGAAAAATATAAAGAATTACAAGGTGAAATCGATGAATTAGCGAGATTACGCTGATTTTTAGAGACGTTAGGAGTGATACTATGGTTACAGCAAAACAAATTATTGAATCAATGGAACGATGGGCTCCACCTCATTATGCTGAATCTTGGGATAATGTAGGTCTTATGGTTGGGTCGAAACAACGTGAGGTTTCTAAGATTATAACTAGCCTTGATATTACACCTGAAGTGGTTGATTATGCTATTTCAGAGCAAGCGCAAATGATTATTAGCCATCATCCCTTTATTTTTAAGGGTATTAAATCCCTAAATTTAGATAGCCCTCAAGGCCGTGTGATTGAGAAACTTATAAAAAACGATATTGTTGTATATAGTGCTCATACGAACCTCGATATTGCTGAGGGGGGCCTTAATGATATGTTGGCGAGCCGGTTAGGGTTAGTTAATGTGAAAGGATTTGTTCCTACAGGGGTTGATACGCTATATAAAATCACTACCTTTGTACCTGTTGATGCAGCTGATGCGGTGCGCGACGCAATGGCTAAGACTGGGGCTGGTCGCATTGGCAATTACGAGGCTTGTAGCTTTAGTTTTACCGGCGAAGGTCGATTCAGAGGTAATGATGAATCCCATCCTGTAGTAGGCGAAGCGGGTTCATTAACGGTAGTGCCTGAGGTAGCTATCAATGTTATTGTGGACAGTAATCATAAACAAGCTGTTATTGAGGCTATGAAAGCAGCGCATCCTTATGAAGAGGTGGCTTATGAGGTATTTGCTTTGCATGAGCCGAATATGGGTCGCACCTTGGGGCGAGTTGGTGAATTGCCTGAATCTATGGATTTTGAAAGCTTCCGCGAGCATATACAAGAGTCTTTGCCTCATGCTAATGTAAGATTTGGGGGCATAAAAAAAGAGACCGTTAAAACTGTGGCACTTTGCTCCGGTGGTGGTGCAGAGTTTATTAAGAATGCAATCAAGGCTGATGCATATGTCACCGGTGATTTGAAATATCACGATGCTCAATTAGCAAAAGAATTAGGTGTACTCGTTGTTGATGCAGGACATTTTGGTACGGAAGAAATCGTAGCGGATGGAATTCGTGATTATTTAATGAATCAATCAGCAGAAAGTAATTGGGGCATTACTATACAGTCCTTTGAAAATCAATGTGATTTTTTCTTTGATTAGAGACTTTCATAATCCTAACAGAAAAATTCGATATTCTTGCATAGTGCATAGAGCTATGATAAACTGAATTGAAGCAAGTATGAAAGACGATTGCGAGTCCATTGGATTCGAGGAAAGTCCGAGCTCCATAGGGCAGGATGCCAGATAACGTCTGGCGAGGGTGACCTTAGGGAAAGTGCCATAGAAAAGGAAACCGCCACGTAAGTGGTAAGGGTGGAAGGTGAGGTAAGAGCTCACCAGCAGTCTGGTAACAGGCTGGCTCGGTAAACCCCATCCGGAGCAAGACCGAATAGGGAAGGGTTAAAGGTGGTCCCGCCTACCTTCCGGGTTGTGTCGCTCGAGCGTGCAGGCGACTGTACGCCTAGAAAGATAATCGTCACCGCGCAAGCGGAACAGAACTCGGCTTAATGATTGCTTGCTTCTTACATGATATTTATATTGAACCATAAAAAGGAGGCCTTTCGATGGCTATCACTGCTATTACTAGTGTAGAACAATTTGATGAATTAGTATTAGGTTCTAAAGAGCTCGTTATTGTAGATTTCTGGGCTGGTTGGTGTGAACCTTGCATAGTTATGCGTCCGGAAGTAGAAGCAGTAGCAGAAAAATTGGACGGCCGTATTAAATTCTTCACAGTAGATGCAGAAGATAAAGCTTTGCGGCCTATCTTGTTAAAAGAAGATGTAGAAGGTATTCCTTCCATGGTATTCTTTAAAGATGGCAAATTATTGGATCGCATTGCAGGCTATAAAAAAGCAAATGTATTAGAAGCTTTGATTAATGAAGTGATAAAATAATTTATACATGAATAACACCTAGCTAGGTAATTATAATAATTACTTAGCTGGGCATTTTTTTTGATAAACATATAGAGAACTGAGTATTATGTCATAGTTTTATAATTATTAAAATGTTATAATAAATTAATTAAGAGATGATATTTCTCGATAGTAATAGTTAAGTAGGTAATATAGAAATATTGCTTCAAAGTTGTTGTGAGGAGGCTGTATTCCATGAAAAATCGTGTGAACAGTTTATGGACTCTCTTTCAAGAGAGACGTCTCAGTCGACGTACATTTATGAAGTCTTGTGTGGCACTGACTGCTATTTTAGGCTTGCCACCTACCATGCTTAATACGGTGGTAAAAGCTGCGGAAACGACAGAATTACCTACAGTAATCTGGCTTCATGGTCATGAATGTACAGGTTGTAGTGAATCCTTTATTCGTTCTTCTTCACCGTTTACATCCGATGTAATTTTAAATATGATTTCTTTGGAATATGATGATACATTGGCTGCAGCATCAGGGGAACCATTAGAGGAACACCTAAAAAAGATCATTGCTGAGAAAAATGGCAAATATATCCTTGCTGTTGAAGGTGGCGTTCCGTTAGATGAAAACGGTGTGTACTGTACAGTAGGGGGCCGTACATTTAAGGAGTCCTTATTAGAAGCTGCTAAAGGTGCAGCGGCCATTATCGAGTATGGCTCCTGTGCATCTTGGGGTGGTATTCAAGCAGCAAAACCAAATCCAACAAATACGGTATCCGTATCCTCTGTTGTATCTGGTAAAACTATTATCAAGGTTCCTGGCTGTCCTCCAATTCCAGAGGTTATGACTGGTGTAGTTATGCACTATGCATTATTCGGTCAAATTCCGCCTCTAGATTCTCAAGGTCGTCCTAAACAATTTTATGGCAATCGTATTCACGATACTTGCTATCGTCGTGCCTTCTTTGACTCCGGTCTTTTCGTTGAAAAATTTGACGATGATGCATCTAAATCAGGTTGGTGCCTGTACAAAGTAGGTTGTCGTGGACCTCAAACATATAATTCTTGTGGTAATTTGCGTTGGTGGAATGGTTTATCCTACCCAATCCAATCCGGCCACGGCTGTATTGGTTGCTCTGAAAAAGGTTTTTGGGATAATGACGTATTCTACAAACGATTACCTGATATTCCATTGGCAAACACCATTACTACGGCTGATACAATCGGCACAGTAGCAGCTGTTGGCGCTACTGCGGCGGTTATCGTCCATGGTGCTGCAACCCTTGTTCGCAATAAATACATTGATATTCAAGAGGAAAAACGCTTGAAAGAACAAGGTTTGTGGGATGAGAAGAAACATAATAATTGAGGAGGTCGCTAATGAAACGCGTAGTAGTAGATCCGATTTCCCGTATTGAAGGTCATTTACGGGTAGAAATAAAAGTTGATGAAGCAAGTGGTAAAGTAGAGGATGCATTATCCTCTGGTACTGCTTGGCGTGGTATTGAGCTCGTTGCAAAGGACCGCGACCCTCGCGACCTTTGGGCTTTTGTACAACGTATTTGTGGCGTATGTACTACAACACATGCACTAGCGTCTTTGCGTGCTGTAGAAGATGCGTTGGGTATTACCATACCTAGAAATGCAAACTACATTCGTAATATCATGCACAGCTGCTTAGATGTACATGACCATATCGTACATTTCTATCACTTGCATGCGCTTGACTGGGTTAGCCCTGTAGCTGCTCTCAGTGCTGATCCAGCAAAAAAACAGCTCAATTACAAAATGATGTATTGGCAACCTACAATGTAAGTGGTTTAGCACCTGCTGAAACAGCATCTAAGGATTCTGCATATCCTAAAGAATTCCCTAAGGCTACCACTGCATACTTTACAGCGGTACAACAAAAGGTTAAGAAAAATCGTTGAGTCCGGCCAATTGGGGATTTTTCTCAGCCCAATGGTGGGATCACCCTGATTATAATTTGTTGCCACCAGAGGTTCATTTAATGGCTGTATCCCATTACTTGAATATTCTTGACCGTCAACGTGACATCGTAATTCCTCACGTTGTATTCGGTGGTAAAAACCCTCATCCGCATTACATCATTGGTGGCATGCCATGTTCCATTTCTATGAATGACATGAATGCACCTATTAATACACAACGTCTTGCTGCAGTAGAGCAATCTATTGCATTGGCTAAAGATTTAGTAGACAACTTCTATGTACCAGACTTATTAGCAATTGGTAAGATGTACGTTGAAAAAGGCATGATCGATGGTGGTGGCCTTGCGAAAAAACGCGTTATGTCTTATGGTGACTATCCTGATGAGTCTTATACAGGCATTTCTGATGGCGATTACCACAAAAAATGTATCGTTCGCTCTAATGGTGTTGTAGAGAACTTTGCCCTTGGCGTAGATAAAGCAACATTTATTCCGTTAGAAGGTAAGGATTTCATGGATCCACAATACCTTAGCGAAGAGGTTGATCATTCCTGGTTTACGTATCCAAATGGTACAAGCACACTTCATCCTATCGATGGTGTGACTGAACCTAAATTCACAGGCCCTAAATCTGGTACAAAAGAAAAATGGGAATTCCTTGATGAAGATAAAAAATACTCTTGGATTAAATCCCCGACTTTCAAAGGTAAAACTGCAGAGGTCGGCCCATTAGCAAAATACATTGTAGTCTATACAAAGGTAAAACAGGGTATCATTAAAGACCCAACTTGGGCAGAAGCGATGATTGTTCGCCAAATCGATACAGTATCTCAAGTATTGGGTGTACCAGCCCATGTGTGGATGACAACAATGGTTGGTCGTACAGCATGTCGTGGTCTTGATGCACAAGTGGCAGCAAATATTAGCCAATATTTCTATAATAAACTTGTTACCAATATTAAAAATGGTGATACTGCCGTTGCGGATATGACTAAATTTGAACCTAACACATGGTCTAAAGATGCAAAAGGTGTTGGTCTTGTAGATGCACCTCGCGGTGGTTTGGGCCACTGGATTCACATCAAAGATGGTCGTTCTGCAAACTATCAATGTATCGTACCATCCACGTGGAATGCATGTCCTAAGACAGCTGCCAATGAACATGGCGCATACGAAGATTCCATGATTGATACACACGTTAAAATTGCGGATAAACCACTTGAAATCTTGAAGGTAATTCACTCCTTCGACCCATGTCTCGCATGTGCAACCCATTTATACAATAAAAAAGGCGAAAGATTGTTTCCGTCAATACCGATGCATTGTGTAAATAAAGGGTGGTGGGCTTATGTTAATACATACTGACAAAAAAGCGTATGTCGTATTTAGTTTATGGCTGCGTATATTCCACTGGACTATGGTGCTTAGCGTAACTGCATTGTTCTGGACTGGTCTATATATCGGTGACCCAGGCTTTGCGGCGATTACAGGTAATCCTGAACCAACCTTTGCAATAGATGGTTGGTTCTCTATGGAGACTATGCGCCGTATTCACTTCACTGCTGGAGCTATTTTAACATTCTCCTTTATCTTCCGTGTGGCGGGCGGTTTCTATAATCGCGGCGATAGATTATTACCTAAATTCCGTCAAAAACGATATTGGTACGGTCTTCGAGAAACTACATTGCACTATTTGATGATTCCTCAAAAACATGAACATCACTGGCTTCGTAACTCCTTGGCGAGAACGGCGTATTTGATGGTGTATATCATGTTCTTCTTTGAAATCATCACCGGTATTACAATGTATTCCATGATTAATCCAAATGGTATTTTAGGTTCTATATTTGCACCATTGGTTACAATGTTCGGTGGTGAATATAAGGTTCATTTAATCCATCACTATATTGCATGGGGATTCTTGTTCTTTACTATCGTTCACGTATACATGGCATTCCGAGAAGACGTTATGGAAGAATCTGGCGAAGTATCTGCTATGGTTTCTGGCATGAAGTATTATGCTCATGATCCAATTGATTTAGAGGACCTCAATGGTAAACGCCGACGTGGTGAACGTATCGAAAAACCATCTGGCACAACATATCGTCCAAGCAATCCTGACGATCCAAGAGAAAGAGAATTACAAGAAGATGATTGATGCAAGTACTGAAAACATCAGTGGCTTGAAAGAATACGCGGGCTCTGAGAGCCCGCGTATTGATTTACAAGCTATTTATGATGATTATGATAACTCCATAGTGGTTCTAGGGGTAGGAAATATCTTACTTACCGATGAGGGCCTTGGCGTTCATGTCGTAGAAGATTTAAAAGCCAATTATACTTTCACGCCTCAAGTCACCTTGATTGATGGTGGCACGATGGGCATGGAACTGCTGACCTATATGAGGGGCATGAAAAAAATTCTATTAATCGATGCTATCAATGGTGGAAAAAATCCTGGGACTGTATATGAATTTCCACATCGGGAATTGGAACAATATTTTACGGACCATATTTCCGTTCACGAAGTAGGTATGCAGGATATATTGCGTATTCGTGCCATTCAGGAAAATCCTTTAGAGGATGCTATCGTCATTGGCGTAGAGCCAGAATCCTTAGAAATTGGATTTGAACCCAGTGTAGCTGTGCAACAGGCCTTACCAGAGGTGAAGGCTCGTGTGCTTTCTGTGCTTCGCGGCTGGGGCATACAAATAGAACCTAAATAAGATCTGATAGATAAACGTATTTATAGATTAAATAAGTTAAAAGATACTAACAAGAGAGGAGGGATGGCATGATAGAGAATTATAATAATGTGCGTGCTATATTGAATGAATTACGTCAAGCATTAAAGCAATTACGTGAAACAGGTGAAACCTATTCCATATATATTGAGAAACCTGGTCTTACTGAAGAAGAACAGGTAGAGGTACTAGAAACATTAGGTCGTGGACATATTACGATTAACTTTAATGAAACAGACCAACCAGTAGAGTGGTACGAGTCGCAGTTTTCTGGAATTTGGATTGGTACCTATAAAAATGGCCGTGATGACTCAATTCTTCACACTGTAGAAGTATCTCGGTACCCTGAGGTTGTAGGAGCATATGATGAGGATATCATAACTGCGGAAGAGGATCTTACTACATGGATTGATGCGGCAGGGCTATAAAATCAGGGTTTAACACCTATTTATATAGTGTGTATAAAACTGTATAAATATAACTTTTATGATAAATGAGCGTATTATTGATAAGTTGTCGTAATGACAAATAAAAATGAAGAGAATAAACCTCAAAATTTAATAAAACAGCTTATTTACTGGATTTATGGGGTTCATCCTCGCTATTGTTAACCTTTTGAGATTTGCCTATATTGACTATTTGACTGTAAAATATAAAGGTAATCGACGGAGGATATATGTTAATTTCAATTGTTGTGCCTGTATATAATGAAGAAGAAAATATAGCTATTTTTTACAATGCCGTAACAAAGGTTATGTCAGGCCTATCATATGAATATGAACTTATCTATGTTGATGATGGATCTACAGATTCATCGGTCGTTATTTTGCGAGAAATTGCAAAATTAGATGCTCGTGTTAAAGTCGTTTTATTAGCGCGAAACTTTGGACATCAAACTGCATTGACTTGTGGTCTTGATTACGCCAAAGGGGATGCAGTAATTACGATGGACGGTGATATGCAACATCCACCAGCATTAATTCCAGAACTCATACGGTTGTGGGAGAATGGGTATGATGTAGTGCGCACCATTCGAGACTCTACAGAGGATGCCAGCTGGGCAAAATCCTTTACTTCTAAATATTATTATAAGCTGATGAATAAAATGGCAGATGTTCCCATCGTAGAAGGGGGATCTGATTTCCGTTTAATGAATCGTAAGTCGCTAGAAACATTGAAACATTTCCGTGAACATGGACGTTTCTTGCGTGGTATCGTGGGGGCCCTTGGTTATCGCCAAGCAGAACTTCACTTTGTAGCGCCACCTCGCTTTGCAGGGGTTTCGAAATTCAGTGTACGTAAAATGATTCGCTTTGCTCTTGATGGGGTTACAGCGTTTTCTCGCGTACCATTGCGTGCGGCTTTGTACGTAGGTGTATTATGTGGTGGCTTGAGTTTTCTCTTGATTCTACATTTACTCTATGTGTACTTAACGGGGCAAGCATTAAATGGGTGGACCACCTTGGGCGTGTCCATATTGTTTATCGGCGGAATCCAATTAGTAGGACTTGGTATCATTGGTGAATACGTAGGACGCGTATTCGAAGAGGTAAAACAACGTCCTTTATATTGGGTGAAAGCTGCTATAAATTTTGATGGTGAAAATCCAGAAATAGCTTATGAACCATCAAAAGCTGATGTATTTATAGCCAATCAAGTACCTGGCCCTGAAGAAAATAAAGACTAGCTGTATTTGTTGGATATGCAAATAATGAGACGGTTAGTATATTTTGAATAAATAAACTCACTTTAAAGTATAGGAAGGCAGAATATGAAGTCAAAATATAGTAAGAGTAAAATTGCGGCATTAACATTAACGTTTGTGTGCGCTACCACTGCGATGGCAAGTGCCACAACATTACAATATGGTGATAAAGGTAAAAACGTAATTGCTGTACAACAACAATTAATTAAACACGGTTATAATGCAACCGATAAAAATGGCGTGTATGGTAAGGAAACAAAATGGGCTGTACGCCTGTTCCAACAAGATCGTGGTTTACCTGTAGATGGTATTATTGGACCAGCAACGTACAATGCGTTGATGGGTGCTCCTCGTACAACTAAGGCAGTATTGTCTAATAATGCAGCTACAAAAGCAGTAGCAACAAAATCTGCTTTCACAAATCAAAATGCACAATCTAAACGTCTTGCAGGCCAAAACGTTAAATTGAATAACTTGAAAAAGGTGCAAACACCAAACAACATTCACGCTATTTTAGCGGAAGCTGACAAATATCGTGGCGTTCCTTATGTGTTTGGCGGTACTACACCTAGCGGTTTTGACTGCTCCGGTTATGTTAAATACGTATTCGCGAAACAAGGCATTGCTTTGCCACGTCTAGCGGATGAGCAATACAATGTAGGTACATCTGTATCTCGTGCAAACCTTAAGGCTGGCGACCTTGTATTCTTTGAAACATATGAACCAGGTCCATCTCATTCCGGCATTTACATCGGTAATGGTCAATTTATCAGTGCTACATCCAGTCGTGGCGTAGCAGTTGCTGATCTTGACACAGGCTATTGGGGTGAACGTTATATCGGCGCTAAACGCGTTATGTAATATCCTGGTATTCCCACAATGGAATCCATTGGCGAACTATATAAGCCATAAGAGGGGTTATACGAATCAATTAAGTTTTGTTGATTTGTATAACCTCTTTTCTGTATGTTATATTGCTAATTATCTATATGTATCTCTATATCTATCTTAACTATAATCGTAAAGAATATTCATGGCTAATGATAGTCAATTATATAAGGATAAATAGAGGTTATAATAGATTTTCTCTGTATTTTACGTTATAATTAAGAGTAAATTATTTTAGGAGGAATATACACATGAAAGGTAATGAACTGCGTCAAGCATACTTGCAGTTTTTTGAAAGCAAAGGACATTTAAAATTAGAAAGTTTTTCTCTTATCCCAGAAAACGATCCGTCTCTATTATTGATTGGGGCAGGTATGGCGCCATTAAAGCCTTTCTTTACAGGTAAATTGGTACCTCCTTGTCGTCGTATTACAACAAGTCAAAAAAGTATGCGTACTGGTGATCTTGAAAATGTAGGTCGCACAGCACGTCACCATACATTCTTTGAAATGCTTGGTAACTTCTCCTTTGGTGATTACTTTAAAAAAGAAGCGATTCACTGGGCATGGGAGTTCTTAACAGAGGTTATTAAGCTCGACAAAAACAGATTATATGTTACGGTATATCCAGATGATCAAGAGGCATATGATACATGGCATAACGATTGTGGCGTAGAAGAAAGCCACATTTCCCGCTTAGAAGACAACTTCTGGGAAATCGGTGAAGGTCCATGTGGTCCAGATAGTGAAATTTTCTTCGACCAAGGCCCTGAACATGGCTGTGATGATCCTAACTGTGCACCAGGCTGCGATTGCGATCGATACCTTGAAATCTGGAATCTTGTGTTCACGCAATTCAATAAAATGCCAGATGGCACATATGAGCCATTGCAACATAAAAACATCGATACAGGCGCTGGTCTTGAACGATTGGCTTCTGTATTGCAAGGCTGCAAAACAAACTTTGAAACAGATTTGATTTATCCAATCATCGAAGCTACCGCAAAACGTGCTGGTGTTACATATAACGAAAACCCAAATACAGACGTATCTTTGAAGGTTATCGCTGACCATGCTCGTGCTGTAACAGCATTGATTTCCGATGGTGTATTACCATCCAACGAAGGTCGTGGCTACGTATTGCGCCGTATCTTGCGTCGTGCCGTGCGTCATGGTCGTTTGCTTGGCATCGACGGTATCTTCTTAACACCGCTTGTTGATGTAGTCGTAGACATCCTTGGCCCTGGCATTAAATCCATTGCAGAAAAACAAGATTTTGTAAAACGTGTAGTTCAAAACGAAGAAGAACGTTTCAACCAAACATTGGAACAAGGTCTTGAGTTGTTGAATTCCTTAATCGATACATTAGATGCTGAAAAAGCGACTGTAGTTCCTGGTTCTGAAGTATTCAAATTATATGATACATATGGATTCCCTTGGGAATTGACAGAGGAAATCGCCGGTGAACGTGGTTTCACAATCGACCATGAAGGCTTTGAAGCTGCCATGAAAGAACAACGTGAACGCGCTCGTGAAGCACGTGTAAAAGAAGATGCAAAGGTAGCAACACCAGATATTACATTCTTAAAGATGAAGAACTTCTTGAAGATGAAGCTATTAAAGCATCCTCTGTATTGATGATTGGTAAAGGTTCTGAACGCTTACAAACAGCTGCTGATGGCGATGAAATTACTGTAATTGTTCGCACTACTCCATTCCATGCAGAAGGGGGCGGTCAATTAGGCGATACTGGCTTTATCGTTGGTCCAATGGGCAAGGTAGAGGTTCATAATACAAAACGTTTACCAGAAGGTACTGTATACCACATCGGTACTGTTATAGAGGGTTCTATCTCAGAAGGTGATGATGTAGAACTAGAGGTGGATACAAACCGTCGTTCTGCGATGGCTCGTAACCATACAGCAACACATTTATTGCATGCTGCACTCAAACAAATTCTAGGTGACCATGTAAACCAAGCTGGTTCCTTAGTAACTCCAGATTACTTGCGTTTTGACTTCACTCATTTCTCCCCTGTAACACAAGAGGAACTTGATCAAATCGAAGCTCTTGTAAATGAAGAAATCCTTAAAGCAACTGACCTTGCGATTGCTGAAATGTCCATGGACGAAGCAAAAGCAAAAGGTGCTATGGCACTCTTTGGCGATAAATACGGTGATGTAGTTCGCGTAGTAGAGGTTCCAGGTTTCTCCGTTGAATTGTGCGGTGGTTCTCACGTAGGTAATACAGCATTCGTTGGTTCCTTCCGCTTAACATCTGAAGCTGGCATCGGTTCTGGCGTACGCCGTATCGAAGCTATCACTGGCCGTGCAGCTCTAGATGCAGCTAAACAAGATCGCTTGACTATCGAACGCATGGCAGGGGAACTTAAAACGAAAGCGCCTCAAGTAGAAGAACGTTTACACCAAGTATTAGCAGAGGCTAAAGAAACAGCTAAAGAATTAGACCAAATTCGCAAAGAGATTTCTGCTGCAGGTGCTGCTGATATCGTAGCTGGTAAGGTTATGATTGGTGATGTGGCATTTGTTGCTGCGTCTGTGAAAGCATCCTCTATTGATGAATTGCGTGACTTTGCAGATATGGGCCTCGATAAATTAGACGGTTCTGGCGTAGTCTTAGTAGGTGCTGCTATGGGCGATGATAAGGTAAACTTTGTATGTAAAGTTTCCAAAGATGTTGTCGGTAAAGGCGTAAAAGCAGGTAATATCGTTAAAGCGGCAGCTCAAGTAGCTGGTGGTAATGGCGGCGGCCGTCCAGATATGGCACAAGCAGGTGGTAAAGAACCAGCTAAATTGATGGATGCTTTAAAAGCAGCTGGTGATGCTGTTAAGGAAGCTCTTAACGCATAAATAATGGGGTATAATAGCTGTATATGCTATAATAGATACACGAATATACATATGAGGGTCACTATAGTGACCCATTCATACAAAGGAGGGATACCCATGAACGTTTCAGATGAAACTATGTTATTCCGTAAAGTAGACGATGAACCGATGACGGCCGAAGAGGTGTTGACTCGCGTTTATAAATCTATTCAAGAAAGGATATAATCCAATTAATCAAATCTTAGGCTATTTAATCTCTGGGGATCCAGCGTACATTACAAGCTATAATAATGCGCGTAGTGATATTCGCCGTTTAGAGCGGGATGATTTAATCGAAGAATTATTAAAAGAATACGCAAAGGCTAAACAACTATAATGAGAATTATGGCATTAGACGTGGGCAGTCGCACCATTGGTATCGCATGTAGCGACGCATTGTTGATGACTGCACAAGGTATTGAAACGATTCGCCGTACATCCTTAGAAAATGATTTTAAGCGACTAAGCGAATTGATTTCAGAATACGAAGTGCATGAACTTGTTGTAGGCATGCCTAAAAACATGAATGGCACAAAAGGTGAACGAGCTGAAAAGACCGAGGAATTTGTTGAAAAAATGAAAGAGGTCATCGATTTACCGATTACCTTTTGGGATGAACGTTTATCTACCGTAATGGCAGAACGCCAGCTCATCGCAGCCGATGTGAGCCGTAAAAAACGGAAGGACGTTATCGACAAGATGGCAGCTGTCGTTATTTTACAAGGCTATTTGGACCGATTACAATTTAGTAAATCCTAATTGTAACGAACACAAAAAGTCCTTGTGTATAAACTATAAAGGAGGGAATTCCCATGGTTGATCAAAATTATGAAGGCGAAATTTTCTATCTTGAATTTGAAGATGAAGATGGTAACAAACAATATTTCACTGAAGATGTTATCTTAAATCACGAAGGTCAAGAATACGCTGTACTCGTTCATGTACAAGATGAAGAACATGAAGGTCAAGATGATACATATATGATTTTGGCTCGCATCGAAACAAATGATGAAGGCGTAGAAGAATACGTTCCTTTAGATGAAGATGATGAAAACTTCGAAGCATTAGTAAACCTATACGAATCAATGGGTGAAGAAGAATAATACTAAGGCCCTGATATAGCAAATGTTATATCAGGGCTTTTTTATGTAAAAGAATAGATACATCGAAAGGCTTTAATATGGTATAATAAGATGATTTACAATAGTTTGTAATAGAAAGGAACTCATCCATGAGAAAAGCCTTAAATATGTTTCCGTAGGTATTCTTAGCCTTGCCATTTTAGGTGGAGGTGCCTTAGGTGCAACTTATTTCGTACCTAATACATTTTCTAATGATGGTGGCTCGCAAGTCCTAGTGATAGGCAAGAATGCAACAGGAACAGAAATTGCCGATATGCTCTATGAATATGGGCTTATTCGTTCTACACAGGTCTTTAAATTATGGTTAGCTCTTAGCGGGACAGGTTCAAAATTGCAATCTGGTCATTATCAGATTCCAAATAAGGTATCTGTCCATGAATTAATAAACTTATTACAAGAAGGCCATGTAGAGTCTATTAAATTGACAATTCCAGAAGGCTATACAGTAGGGGATATTGCTATCGCTCTAGAAAAAGCCCAAATTATGAAGGCTTCTGAATTCTTAGCAGAGGCAAAAACCTTTACTCCTTACCCTTATATGAAAGGCACTAAACCGACAACATATCCTGTAGAAGGATTCTTATTCCCAAGCACTTATGAGATTCCTGTAGGTGCTACGGCGAAAGATGTCATTATGATGATGGCTGATGAAATGAATCGCTATTTAACGCCAGCTGTAAAAAAGCAAATTCAAGCGCAACACATGAGTATTCATGACTTTGTAACCTTGGCATCTATCGTTGAACGTGAATCTTTATTTGATGCAGATCGCCCAACTATTGCAGGGGTCTTTAAAAAGCGTTTAGCCCACGGCATTCCATTACAGTCTGATGCAACAATCTCTTATGTACTTGGTTATGCAAAAGAAAATGTATCGATTGGCGATACGCAATTACAAAGTCCTTATAATACATATGTAAGTAAAGGTTTACCGCCAGGACCTATTGCAAATCCTGGTAAAAAATCCTTAGATGCGGTATTGTACTCTGAAAATACGGAGTATCTATACTTTGTAGCTGACAAGGAAGGGCATAATCACTTCTCCAAGACTTATGCTGAACATCTAGCAGCTATTGAAAAAATCTATGGTGGGGATCAAGCTACTACATCATCCTCTGATCAAGGACAAGCTCCTGTATTGGCACAGGCTGGGCCTAACTATGACGTGGCGGCTACGTCTGAGCCAGACTATAACTATAGCCCTGTAGAGGCTGTAGAGGCGGATGCTCAATATGTTGATGTAGAACCAACAAATACATATAAACCATCTACAGTACCGTCAACAACACAAGTAACACCTACGCCAGCTGCCGTTCCTACACCAGAACAACAATCGGCGACAACATCTACAGATAGTCAAATACCACCTAGTATGCAACAGGTAGTACCTCAACAATCTGTACCTGTTCAATCTGCGCCAGCAGTAGAGGAACCTCGTATTGTGAGACCTAGTACAACCCATAGCACACAAACGTTACCAAGTACAGGTAATACACAGGGCGGTGTTGATAGATAGTGTATCTATATCATTACATTAACTCTTATGTCATATACGTGCAGCCTTTTGCGTGTATATGATTACTTTCACAGTTATATATATACTAGGAATTTATAATATATTTTATGGAATTAAATGAAATACTAAATGAGCAGCGTATTTACGCGATGATTAATAATGTGCCCATCCTTCGGGAATCTGAGGTGCATTTATTTGAAGAACTGATTGGATTATACAGGCCCACCTCTGTGTTGGAGGTGGGCACCGCCATTGGTTACTCAACATTACTGATGGCACCCCTTATTGAGCAAGGCGGACGGATTACGTCTATCGAACTTGATGAGGTACGTTACGAAATGGCGAAATATTATATCGGTCAATCTGATTATAAGGATCAAATCACATTGATTAAGGGGGATGCGAAGGACGTATTAACTAAGATTAAAGGGGAATACGATCTCGTATTTAGATGGTCCTAAGGGGCAATACCTAAGTCAACTAGAGGTGATTTTACCTCATGTGAAAGAAGGGGGCGTCATCCTCGCAGATAATGTTCTGTTTAGAGGTTATGTACGAGGTGATAAAGAGGCTCCACATCGCTTTAAAACGATTGTTAAACGATTACAAGCATATTTGGCATATGTAGAAAATAAAGAATTATTTAATACCACCATTTACCCTATGGGGGATGGTATGAGTGTGAGTGTGTGGAAAGGACACAACAAATAATGGCAGATCATTTTATGGAATTACTTTGTCCGGCAGGTAATATGGACAAGCTAAAAATGGCCATTCGCTATGGTGCGGATGCCGTTTATTGTGCAGGTAAACGATTTGGCTTGCGCGCTGGTAACTCCAATTTTTCCGACGAAGAATTGAAGGAGGCCGTTCAATTTGTGCATGAACATGGTAAAAAAATCCATGTTACATGTAATATCATCCCTCATAATGAAGATTTTGAGGGTCTTGAGGATTATTTAAAATTTCTTGAAAGTATCGGTGTTGATGCGATTATCGTGGCTGATATGGGTATCTTTAGCTTGGCTAAACGAGTGGCTCCAGGTCTGGAGCTTCATGTTAGTACACAAGCATCTACTACGAACTGGCATACGGTACAAATGTGGAAGGAGCTTGGTGCAGCACGCGTTGTAGCGGCTCGTGAAGTATCTGTAGCAGACCTTAAAGAGATGAAGAAGAATGTAGACATTGAAATCGAATCCTTTGTCCATGGATCTATGTGTATTTCTTACTCTGGTCGTTGCCTTTTGTCTAACTATATGACGGGTACACGCGATGCTAACCGCGGTCAATGTTCTCAATCTTGCCGCTGGAAATATAGCATTGTAGAATCCAATCGTCCTGGTGAATACTATCCAATCGAGGAAGATGAACATGGTACATACATCTTTAACTCCAAAGATTTGTGCCTCATCCATCGCATTCCTGAATTATATGAAGCAGGCATCGATAGTCTTAAGGTAGAGGGCCGCATGAAATCTGTTCACTATTGTGCAACGGTGGCTAAGGTATACCGCACGGCTATCGATACATACTTGAAAGAGCGTGAAAATTGGTATGTTCGTCCTGAATGGATTGCTGAGTTAGAAAAAATTTCTCACCGTCCCTTACACAGATGGTTTTGCTGATGGCCGTCCTGATGAAAGTGCTCAAAACTACGGCAAATCTACGAATACCCAAACACATGACTTCATTGGTTTAGTTCTTGGTTATAACGACGAAGAAAAATATGTTGACCTTGAACAACGTAATAACTTTAAGGTTGGTGATAAGGTAGAATTCTGCCAACCTAAGGGTGACCTTATAGAAGCGGTTATTGAAAAAATGACAGACGAAGATGGTAATCCTATCGACGTAGCACCTCATGCACAAATGAAGGTTCGCTTGTACATGGATACAAAATTAGAACCGTATTCCATGATGCGCCGTGAGTGCAAGGTGAAAGAAGACTAATATGGGGGAGTCACATACCATTGATATGACCGCCTGTAATGAAGAGGCCTATAGAACTTCTAATGAAGTGCCTTTAGTAGCATCTCGCTCGTTACAAGGCTTTTCAGAACCAACTGCTTTATACAGGGACAGGGGAGGAATCTTATTTGTACTTTCACATCGATCCGAAACATACAAATTATGTCAATCGAATCTTAGAAGGCTATGAATATGTAGGTGTCATGACTACTGTCGATACAGCTGGACGCTGTATGCTTAGATGTACACCTGACACACGGGAACTGGCTATTGATATTCTATCGAGCCTGCCTATAGTTACTTTAGTATGCTAAACGTAGCGTAGAGAATTATCCGAATCTAGGAGAATAATAATGAAATGTAATGTATTAAAACGCGCATTGGTATTAACCGCTCTTGGAGCATCCATGGCAACGGCTGCTTTTGCAGCGCCAACTGGTCCTGTTATGATTCCACAACCAGGCACTGTTGTTATTATTAACCATAATCCAGACGTAACCTTTGCGGGCAATATCAATTTTGATGTTGAAAGCCAAGAAAACAATAACTTACGAATTGGTTCTGCTGTAGTGCCAGATGTATTATATGGTGCTGTATTCAACAAAGCAGGTGCGCCTGATACAATCGTACCAGCCCAAACCTATGTGTTCACAGGTGCTAAAGAAGTGCCTGCTGCTTTGACCTCTCCTAGTGATGAAGGTAAACCAGGTGCAGCTTGGTCCGTAGAAACCATTAAGAAAACAAAATCTGGTGACATCCAAGTGGCTAGCCGTGGCGTACCTGAAAAACCATTGGGTGTACAAATGGAAATCATTAAAGATACTTTTACAATGGGTGCTATCGATAACAGTAAGACTGTATTAGGTGAAAATAGCAAAGGTACATTGTACATGACTGTTCCTAAAGAATTAAAGTTGAATCCTAGCACCGATATTCCGGCTGACGTGCGTGAAACAATGCCCGCTATGCTCCGTGGCCGCATGGGTGAATCCTTGATGGTGAACCTATTGCCACTTAATGACGAAGAAAAACAACAACTTCGCAACAATCCACACAATGCAAATACAATCGTATTTAATCGTGCCATGGGTATGGCTAGCAGCATTGGAAACTCTGCTAAACAAAGCAAGGTATACACATACATGAAAGATCATTACCTCAATATGGTTATCGTTGCAAAAGACTACGATGATAATGGTGCTCGTGGTAGCGGCGTATTGATGGTATCTAAGCAAGACAACTCTGACGATGTAATGTTAATCTTGTTCAAAGGTCCAGACATTACAAACGCTAAAATTGAAAAAGTGATTGGATCCATGCTGTCCGCTCATTTTGAAAGAAAATAATGAAGTGGTAAACTAAAGTTGGACCACAGAGGGTGGGTATTTTTTTAACACTCTCCAGAAATACTACAGGCCTGTAATACATTTGAAGGTGCGCTGATATGGTGCTCTTTCAAGATAGTACAGGCCTGTTGTGATTTTATTGTATAGTTGAAATTTTTTAATGTCTATGATAAGATGATTGAGTAAAAGTGATGCAAAGGACATGATTCTCATATCCCTGTGTACCAGAGAGAGGCAGATGCTGGAAATGCCTTACACATATATTAGAGTTACCCCCTTTAAACTGATTTGTCGAACCTAAGTAGGCAAATACGGCCGCCACCGTTATCGGGCTTAATGAAGTGAATTACTATACATATATATATGTATAGGTAGTTAACTAGGGTGGAACCGCGAATGATCTTCGTCCCTTGTTTTGTAGGGATAGAGGGTCTTTTTTTATTACAAAAATCCAGTCTATCCTAGATAATAAATTGGAGGAAAGAAAAATGGCAGATGTAAAAATCATTTTACCTGATGGTAGTGCAAAGGAATACGCTGCTGGCACTACTCTTGGGGAAGCAGTAAAACAACTATCTAACAGCTTGGCTAAAAAAGTACTAGCTGCTAATGTAAATGGCGAATTAACAGACCTTCGCGAAGAACTCGTAGATGGTTCTGAAGTAGCATTTCTTAACATTCGAAGAAGATGGTGGTAAACATACTTTGCGCCATACAGCTTCTCATATTTTGGCACAAGCGGTTAAACGCTTATGGCCTGAAGCTAAATTGGCTATCGGTCCTGCTATCGACAAAGGTTTCTACTATGATATCGATATGGAACATACTTTGACTCCTGAAGATTTAGGCAAAATCGAAAAGGAAATGAGCCGTATTGTAAAAGAAAACTTGCCTATCACTAAATCCGTTATGTCTCGTCAAGAAGCTATCGAGTTCTTCAAATCTAAAAACGAAGACTACAAGGTAGAATTGATTGAAGATCTTCCTGAAGATGCTGTTATCTCTTGCTATGCGCAAGGCGACTTCATCGATCTTTGTGCAGGTCCTCACGTGGCATCCACTGGTAAGGTAAAAGCTTTCAAATTACAAAGTATTGCAGGTGCATACTGGCGCGGCGATGAAAAGAACAAAATGCTACAACGTATTTACGGTACAGCATTTGAAAAGAAAGAAGAACTTGAAGCATACCTTCACTTGCTTGAAGAAGCAGCTAAACGGGACCACCGTAAACTTGGTAAAGAACTTGGTTTGTTCGTTATCAAAGAAGAAGGTCCTGGTTTCCCATTCTTCTTACCAAAAGGTATGGCTCTTCGCAACGAACTAGAAAACTTCTGGCGTGAAGTTCACCATGAATTTGAATACGAAGAAATTCGTACACCAATCATTTTGAACAAACAATTGTGGGAAACATCTGGTCACTGGTTCCATTACCGTGAAAATATGTACACTACAATCATCGACGAAGAAGAATATGCAATTAAGCCAATGAACTGCCCAGGCGGTATCTTGGTGTACCAAAATGAAATGCATTCCTACCGCGACTTCCCGTTGCGTTATGCTGAACTTGGTTTAGTTCACCGTCATGAATTATCCGGTGCATTACACGGCTTGTTCCGCGTACGTGCCTTTACTCAAGACGATGCTCACGTATTCATGTTGCCAGATCAAATGCAATCTGAATTGATGAAAGTCATCGAATTGTTTGACCGGATTTACAGCCAATTTGGTTTAAAATACCATGTTGAATTGTCCACTAAACCAGACAATGCAATGGGTGATGATGCAATTTGGGAAGCCGCTACAGAAGCATTGCGTAATGCGATTGAAGCCAAAGGTATTCCTTACGTAATTAACCCTGGCGATGGCGCATTCTACGGTCCTAAACTTGATTACCATATCGAAGACTCCTTAGGCCGTACATGGCAATGTGGTACTATTCAATTAGATATGAACTTGCCTGAACGCTTCCAAATTGAATACGTTGGCGAAGATGGTCAAACACCGCCCTATCATGATTCACCGTGCATGCTTCGGCTCCATGGAACGTTTCATTGGTATCTTGACTGAGCATTATGCAGGTGCATTCCCAACTTGGATGGCTCCTGTACAAGTTAAAATCTTGCCTATCTCTGAAAAACACATGTTGAATATGCTAGAACAATTGGCTAAAACAAATGCATCGCGATTATGTACGCGTAGAAGTAGACGATCGTAGCGAAAAAATCGGCTACAAAATCCGTCAAGCACAAATGGCAAAAGTTCCATACATGCTTGTGGTAGGCGATAAAGAAGTTGAAGAAGGCACTGTTAACGTTCGTAAACACGGCGGTGACGAATTAGGTTCCGTACCATTCGAAGAATTCTTCAATGCTATTAAAATCGAAATCAAAGAACGTAACTAATTGACTATTATGACTCATCCATCAATATTATTGATGGATGAGTTGTCATGTTTGAAATTGTTATGATCTAATTTCTTATATGCATCAAAATAAACAGATATAAATTTAGCCCCCATATACTAAAGCCTTTCATTAGACTTAAGTCTAGGAGTTAGTCATTTGTATAGTGGGGGCTATCTCTTTAATTGTTACCTGTGAGTAGCGAAAGGAAATACTATGAAAGAAGTAAATTCATATGGCTGGAAAGCCGTCGTTAGTTCTTCCGTTGGTTATGCCATGGATGGTTTTGATCTCTTGATTTTAGGTTTTATGCTAACCTTGATTTCTGGAGATTTAGGCTTGACCACTGGTCAAGCAGGTTCTTTGGTGACGTGGACCTTGGTTGGTGCCGTACTTGGTGGTTTCATCTTCGGTACTTTGTCAGATAAATTTGGTCGCGTTCGCGTATTGACTTGGACTATCGTGCTATTTGCAGTATTTACTGGTCTCTGTGCTTTTGCTCAAGGGTATTGGGATCTTCTAATTTACCGTACAATAGCCGGTATTGGTTTAGGTGGTGAATTTGGTATTGGTATGGCACTCGCTGCTGAAGCTTGGCCTGCACAACATCGTGCAAAAGCGACAAGCTATGTTGCTCTTGGTTGGCAATTAGGCGTGTTGGCTGCTGCCTTGTTAACACCATTACTCATTCCTATCATTGGATGGCGTGGTATGTTTATGGTTGGCATTATTCCAGCACTAGTTGCTTGGGTATTCCGTGCGAAACTACATGAACCAGAAATCTTTGTACAAAGTAAAGAAGATAAAGAGCATTCACATACAAACTCTTTCAAGTTATTAGTAAAAGATGTAAGAACTACAAAGACATCTATTGGTGTTGCTATTTTAACATCTGTTCAAAACTTTGGGTATTACGGTATTATGATTTGGTTACCTAATTTCTTAAGTAAGCAATTAGGCTTCTCTCTTACAAAATCCGGTTTGTGGACAGCGGTTACTGTTTGTGGCATGATGGTAGGTATTTGGTTATTTGGTCGCTTAGCTGATAAAATAGGTCGTAAACTACATTCATCCTATTCCAAGTCTGTGCTGTAGCATCTATTTTAATCTATTCTCAAATATCTGATCCAACTGCCATGCTATTTGCCGGTGCTATTTTAGGCGCCTCTGTAAATGGTATGATGGGTGGCTACGGTGCCTTGATGGCAGAAGCCTACCCAACAACTGCTCGTGCAACGGCTCAAAACGTACTATTTAATATCGGTCGTGCTGTAGGTGGTTTTAGCCCAATGGTAGTAGGCATGATTATCTCTATGTACTCCTTCCAAGTAGCAATTGCATTCCTAGCTATTATCTACGTACTTGATATTCTTGCAACCCTATTCTTAATCCCTGAACTTAAAGGTAAGGAATTAGAATAATATAGTGAATATCGAAAAGGCTCTGTCTTCTGACAGAGCCTTTTGGTTTATATATGATTGTTATGAAAGTATAGTATTATGCGATTCCAATCCAGTGCCAATATGTAAGAGCAAATACGAGCATCATTACATAGCCAATAATAGTTAATGGAATACCAGTAGTCATAAATGTTTTTACGTCGAATGTGTCTGTACCGTAAGCCACCATACCTTGTGGTGAGTTTACAGGTAATACTAGGCCAAAGCAGATGGCGTATTGCATGAGCATTGTTACGCCTAATGGGTTAAGTCCTTCTGCATTATGTCCCATAACGATAGAAATAACGATTGGAATCATAGCAGAGGAGAGGGCTGTAGCAGATGCAAAGCCTAGGTGAATTAGAATAAGGAATGCAGCCATAACCGCAATTAATAGGAATACGCTGGCTGTTTCAAGGGAGAATGCATTCACGAATACTTGAGCGAGCCAAGTAGCTGCTTTTGTTTTTAGTAATACGGAGCCAAGACCGATACCAGCACCAAACATAACGATGGAACCCCAATCGATATTTGGTTGAGCAAATTTCCAGTCCATAATCCCTATTTTAGGCAGGAAGAATAATGCGACAGCTACAATTGTTGTAGTTGTAGTATCGATGGAATGTAATTTACCACCTGTTGCCCATAAAGCAAGGAGCGTAATGGAGATGCATAGTAGTTTTTTTTCATCAGTGCTCATAGGCCCTGATTTCTTGGCGCATCTTAGCGAGCTGTACATCACCGCCAATGAGTTCCTTGAATTCTGGTTTAATGAAAGCTTGTGTTAAGAAGTACGTAATAATAACCATAATGATGGAGAATGGAGCCGCTGCCATGAGCCAGTCAATCCAGCTTACGGCGCCTTTCATTTGGGTTTGCATGAACCCTACCGCTACAAGGTTTTGAGCTGCCGCTGTTTGAATCATGATGTTCCAGAACGTATCTGCTTGTACAGCACCTACCATAAGGAGGGCCGCAACGCGGCTTTTACGTTCAATACCTAAGTTCTCAACAATACCAATAATAATCGGGGCTAAGCAGGCGATACGTGCTGTGGCACTCGGTACGAAGAAGGCGAGGATGAGACCAGTGATAATAACGCCTAAATAAATGCGGCGCACCTTAGTGCCTACGCTAGATAATACAAGCATCGCAATGCGGCGATCAAGTCCCGTTTTACGCATAGCTACAGAGATAAACATAGCCGCACCAACGAGGATCATGGCAGGGGAGGAATAACCCGAAATAATCAATTTCAAAGCATTAGCTGTGCCCATTGCTTTGGCGGGTGCCTCTGGATTTGGTGAGAAACCTAATAGCAATGCTGTGAGTGCTGTAATCATGGTCGCACTTACAGGATAGGATACAGCCGACGTCATCCACAAGATGATGGCGAATGCGAGGACTCCAATCATGCGATGACCACCTGTAGATAATGTTTCAGGTGTTGGTACTAATAAAATAGCGCCTAGTACGATAAAGGCAAGAATAAGACCTATATTTTGCACCGTTGTGCGAGCCTTTTGCGGGGCTTGATTAGATGGTGCTTTAGGTGGGAGAGTACTATTTGTTGCACTCATAATAAAAACCTCCTTAGAATATACTATAAATACAAAGAATAATAACATAAAAATAATTTATAACTACTATTATTATATAATGATATATATAAATTTGTCGATATAATAAAGAGTGTACAAGGACAAGAATTTTTGTTATACTACAGTAGTTATAAAAAAATATAGTTTTGCTGAAAGTTATTAAGATTGTTCTTGACTTTCACAATTCTATTTGTTATTATAATTAAGTAATTTATGAAGCAGAGGCCATCCGCCACTCACCTAATACCAAGAAGTATGAGGTTAATATAGAGAACTCTATTCGGATGGTGTTTGCCATCCGTTTTTTTTATTCTCTTGGAGGTGAACGCTATTAGCAAGGATACACCACGCATTAATGAAGAGATTCGTGCTCGTGAACTTCGTGTAGTAGGTCCTGAAAACGAACAAATCGGTATCATGTCTGGCCGTGAGGCGTTGGCATTGGCTGAAGAAAAGCATCTTGATCTTGTGGAAATTGCACCTAACGCTAAACCACCGGTAGCTCGTATTATGAACTACGGTAAATATCGTTATGAACAACAAAAACGCGAGAAAGAAGCGAAAAAGAAACAAAAAACCGTAACTTTAAAAGAAGTTAAGTTACGTCCACATATTGAAGACCATGACTTTTACGTAAAAATGAAAAACGCATCCAAATTCTTGGGTGAAGGTAACAAAGTAAAGGTAACTATCATGTTCCGCGGTCGTGAACTTTCACATCCTGAATTAGGCATGGCAGTGTTGACACGTTTCGCTGAAGAACTCAAAGAAACAGCGTCTATTGAAAAAGCAGCTAAATTAGAAGGTCGTAACATGACCATGATTTTAGTAAGTAAATAATGTTTTGGGAGGATTATAATTATGCCAAAAATTAAAACTCGTCGCGCAGCGGCTAAACGTTTCGCAGTAACTGGTACTGGTGAATTCAAGCGTGCAAAAGCTTTCAAAAGCCACATTCTTGAGAAAAAATCTCCAGCTCGTAAACGTAATTTACGTAAAGCTACATTGGTTGCAAAAGCTGACCACAAACGCGTAGCTAAATGCTTACCATACGCTTAATCGTTAATTATTAAATCGACAACATCGTAATTTAGGAGGAATATACAATGGCAAGAGTGAAAAAGGGCGTTACAGCTCATGCACGTCATAAAAAGATTTTAAAATTAGCTAAAGGTTACCGCGGTACACGTTCCCGTTTGTTCAAAAAAGCTAACGAAACAGTAATGAAAGCGTTGTACTACGCTCGTCGTGACCGTCGTGCGAAAAAACGCGAATTCCGTCAATTGTGGATCGCTCGTATCAACGCAGCGGCTCGCATCAATGGCACAACTTATAGCCGTTTCATCGCTGGTTTGACTAAAGCAGGCGTTGAAGTTAACCGTAAAATGTTGGCTGACTTGGCAGTTAACGATGCAGCAGCATTCGCTAAACTTGTTGAAGTAGCTAAAAACGCTTAATAGCAACATAAGATATACTAAAGGACTCTCTGATGAGGGTCCTTTTTTGTATCGATAAAAAGTATGATATAGTGTATCTATATGCACTAGTTCCCCTTAGATTCCTAGTGCCATCTAGAAATCTAGTTAAGGGAGACTTACTAGAATTATGTTGTATTGTGTTAAAAGGAGAGAGACATGGAACACATAGAACACATGGAATATATGCAATACATAGAATACCTACCTTACCTATTGATACCATTAGGGCTTTTTCTTTTGTACAATGGCATTAAATACACACTTCGCTTTGCTAAATCTAAGATGTTGTTTGAAATGCCCTATGTGAATAAAGAGGGCAACTTTCAGCTAGATGAAAGTGGGACATATGGTATTTGGCTTAGTGGCAAAATGTTTACTAAAGCACCTATTGGGGAATTTGGTTTTGCTATCGTTAATGAACAGACAGGAAAGCGTATTTCTATAATGCCATCCATCATGAGAACTAGGGTAAATGGCTTTACAAACTCTAGAATAGAATTATACACCTTTAGTGCTAATGCTGGCAGCTATACCTTATCACTTACGAACGATCCATCTCTATTAGATACAGTTTCAGGTGCTCTAGGTAAAGTGGTGAGCAAAAAGGCCGTTGATTATACACAGTTCTCCATACAAATCTATAAGAATAAACCCACTATACTATTATTCCTATGCACTTGGTTAATTATGCTAGGATTCTTTAGCTTTGTAGGAGGGATTATATTAGCAGTACTTACTGGTACAAAAATATAAATCATTATTTTATTGTAGAAGCTGAATAAACTTAATAATTATTGTATAATAGACCTCGTATATATTTTGATTTGTAAGAAGAAAGTAGAAGGTAGAACTATGGAATCAAGATTTGAAGGATCTGTAATTGAGTATATCGGTTATAGCATTTTAGCATCTTTAGTAACTATATTTACGTTTGGATTAGCATTCCCTTGGGTGGAAGTGATGTTCCAAAGTTGGGTTTGCCGCAATACCATTATCGATGGCAGACGCCTACGTTTTGATGGAACAGGTTCACAACTATTCGGCAATTATATTAAATGGTTACTGTTAACATTCATTACTTTTGGCATCTATGGCTTCTGGTTATTTAATAAAATGACACATTGGCGCGTTAAACATACACACTTTGCTGATTAATAGGTATATAAATAAATAATGTCATTAGGCTCTCTAGTGTGAGGTACATACCTTGCAATGGGGAGGTTATTCTAATGGAACAACCTATATTGGATTTACACCGCAATCTATTGAATACTTTAACCGCATGAACTCGTAATAAAGGTGGCGTTATATTGTTTGTTTTCGGACTGATGATTCCCCTAGGACTGTTGTTACTCGTACTGAGCATTAAGCATACTGTGAAAGTGTATACGGTAACGGCCATACATGATATGCCTTATAGAACAGACAAAGGGATATTTACTATACAAACAGCTGGTCGCTATGGTATATGGCTTAATGGTAATCGGTTTAAAAAAGCTCCGTTAGGGCTATTTGGACTACAGCTTATTAACTGTGAAACGGAAAAGGAAGTCCCATTAAGAGCTAACTTGATACCCGTTAGTGTGGCTAAAGTAATCGACGTACGACTCGAGCTCTATACATTTTATGCTAATCCGGGGACGTATCAGCTATTATTTAACGATAAGTCTAGTCCAATGTCTAAGATTTTTGGTACCATTAGTCGATTTTTGATGGGTGGTAAGGATGATTATAGCTCTTATTCCATCAGAATCTATCCACATCAATCTATGATCTATTCGTTCCTTAGTATATGGGGATTTATATTTGGCGTTATGGCCGTGATGTGGGGGATAGCGGGACTAGTTATACATTAAAATGCGCCTAACGTGTAAGCACTGCGAATGCTTTTATACGTTAGGCGTTTTATCTAAATTAAAACATAAAGCCTATAGCACGAAATCGTACTATAGGCTTCTGTCATGTCTAATATCTTATCTTCTATATCCGCCGCATCCTCTAGTATTAGAATTTGGACCGCAATAGTTTTGGTTGTTATTGTTACATGGTGCATAGTTAGCATTGTTATTGCAGTTGTATTGCGTGCTAGTATTGCAATTGTACTGAGAATTATTGCATACATAATCGTAAGCAAATCCTGTGGACACTACAGCAGTCACGGCTAGGGTAGTCATGACGAGTATACGTTTAGTAAATTTCATAGTAATCATCTCCTACTTTTATACTTATATTATACTACTATAAGTCAAACTATAAGTCAAACGAAATATGATAATGTAAGGGAAGCTAAAAATATCTTTATTTCTTATGCTAAAAGGCGTATACTATAGATAATAATATAGAACATATATTTGTGTTTAAAGAGAGGAGGAAGATGTATGAGTGATGATGTAAAGATGTTTGAAGGTAGTCAAATTCGTTCTGTGTGGGATAATGAAAAGGAAGAGTGGTATTTTAGTGTAGTTGATGTGATAGGTTCTCTGACTGAAAGCAATAATCCACGTGACTATTGGTATCGAGTGAAAAAAACGTATGTCAGAAGAAGAGAAAAGTGAACTGTCGACAATTTGTCGACAGTTAAAATTGAAAGCTCCAGATGGTAAAATGCGATTAACAGATGTTGCCGATATGCAAGGTATTTTCCGTATCATACAATCTGTTCCGTCGCCTAAGGCAGAACCTTTTAAAATGTGGTTAGCAGAAGTTGGTAAAGAACGTATTGATGAAATCATTGATCCGGAACTCACGATTGATAGAGCTTTAGAATCATATGTGCGTAAGGGCTATAGCCGAGAATGGATTAATCAACGATTACAGGCTATTCAAGTGCGTAAAGAACTTACAGATTCATGGCAAGATCATGGTGTTAAGGGTGGCAATGAATATGCTATCTTAACCAATGAAATTTCAAAAGCATGGTCCGGAATGACTACTCGAGAGTATAAAAATTTTAAAGGCCTTAAAAAGGAAAACCTGAGAGATAATATGTCTACTACGGAGCTTATTTTAAATATGTTGGCAGAAACAGCAACTAAAGATATTGCAGAAGCTAAAAATCCACAAGGATTAGAGGAAATAAACAGGTTGCTCAAGATGGCGGTTCTATCGCTGGTGATGCGCGTAAATCTATTGAAGCTAGAACTGGTAAACCTGTTATTACATCTAAAAATGCTATAGACTTGGGGCGACTAATTAGTGATGTGGTGAAACATGATAGATGAACGACTTGAACGAATGAAACGAAAGCGTAATTGTAGAGTACATTTTGATGAAGATTCTTTTCAGATATCTGATTGTACAGTAGCGCCAGTACACGATATACCTGATGTAATATATGAAAATCAGGAGTTTGATTTTTATGTTGAGTCTACCTATGATGTATATCTGCTCCGAATCATACATAGCCAAGATTGTGTTGTAAGTATTTATCCTGCAAAAGTGGATGGCATTATATACATCGTGAGTTCTATACCTGTTTCTAAAGATAGTATCAAAGAAAATATTCAAAAGATTTTACATGCGTTGGAGGCATATGGCTTTCCGAATTGAAGAATCCAAAAAAAGTAGTATTACATTTTGGATATAGTGATGGAGTGGAGTGTTAAGAAATTTAATATTAGAATCAAATTAAAATTGAGCCAGTATTACTCTGATTGAAGTGTGATACTGGCTCATTTTTCGATATATTAAATTTTATGAGGATTTATCTCTGTTATATCAATATCAGAGATAGGTATATCTGCTACTAATTGATCTGATTTAGATAATGTTGATTGCTCGTAGGTATAACTTAATTGATGGTTGTATATTAATTTAAAATAATCCGACAATCCTTTATTTGTACAGTAGATATAACAACCTTTTTGACCTCGTGTCATTAATGTACGATAAGTATTTTTCACAATTTCATTGGCAATACGATGTGCTTCAGTGGGATTTTCTTTTAAAAGTTTCTTGATACCTTTTATAGATTGATCTGTTTTTGCACGTTTGGTAATGTCTACGACAAGTTTACCATCTTCATAACGTAAATCATCACCTATGATTACACCGACATATTCAAATTCGAGACCTTGAGTAGTATGAATACATCCTGATTCATTAATGGAGTCAGGATCAATGGCGTAAGTATCAGAGTTACCTAGGTTCCAACTAATTCCGAAATTGTACTCTGGTATTTGAATATCTTTAATTAATGATGTAGTTCGACCTTCTTTTGGCCAATTCCAACAATAACCAGCTAAGATACGAGATTTGTTATTTATGTTATTTTTAGTTTTTATAGCGTTATACATATCATGAGGATTATCAAAAATTTTGAAGTCATAATCACCTTCAAATCCATCATAGTTTGCAGTTTCTGCTATTTGTAGAGCATTATCAAGCCAAGCTAAATACCCATCTGAACCATTACAACGAAATTGAGATTCTAATGCCCCTTCATAGATTAAAGCGTTTTGTTTTTTACCAAAGTATCGTATTTTATCGATTGTACCGGCATCACTAAAGGTAACACGTTGATTTCTGTCGATAAAAAATACGCTAAAAACAGAGGCATTGATAATTTCTTTGATTTGATCTTCACCTTGGTTTTGGAACATTCCCGATTTTTCACGCAACCTATGTGCTTCATCTACTATTGCGATTTGAAGCTCATTCTTTACGTGTATGAAAGGTTCCACTACTTTGGAATAAGGACTTTATTTCAGATTTTGTATATCCTTGTTGTAACATGGCACTATATACATTTCGTGGCGCTGCATTTGCCGTAATATATTGAGCCATATAGCCTTTATGGATACATTCAGCTAACAAGTTAATGGCAACTACACTTTTACCAGTGCCAGGGCCGCCACGTACTATATATACAGTTTTCTGATTATTCTTAATGGCCTCCAAAGCTGCTTTTTTTATTTGTTCAAACTCTACCTTTTGGTCATCGATTAGAACAAATTCTTTATTGCCTTTTAACATATTTAAAATAGAATCTTGAAGGGATTTTGACGGTCTTAACTTACCATGTTCAATAGATTCCATAATGTTAGTAGTGTCTGGCTTTGGAATATAGGTTTTGATAAAGTTACGTAAGCCGTCCATTTGTCCCAATGTGAACATAGGAGAGATATCTAAAATATTGCTATAGATTGGATCACGGAGTTCAGGTGAGATACTTTCATCAAAGTTATGTAAAAAAGCACATGGATGTAGTTCAATAGGTCGAGTTTGTACATCTTCATTGAAATTTTCAATAAGGCTACAGTATGACCAAGCCTGATATGATGGGTGGGTTACTTCATGGATTCCACCACCAAGATAGGTAGATACAATATTATCTTTATCTGTTACTTTGAAAGCTTCGCCCCATTGTTTAAGCTCAACAATGACTACATGCTCTTTATCCTGTTGATCTAGTCCAGTAATAATAAAGTCAACCCGTTTTTGTGTATTTGGAACAATATATTCGATGGCAACACCAGCTAAGTCAGGTATAGCAAAGTCACGCATAACATTAGCCATATAAGATAATGAAGCTTGCCATGAATGAATTTCAGATTCGCCAACACGGCGATATTTTTCTGTTAATGTTTGATGTAATTTTTTTACCAAGACACCTTGCTCAAAATCTTGGATAAAGGATTGCTTGTTGGATGAGTAAATAATCATAATAATGTCCTTTAAAAGATACTACTGATTGATAAATATATATCAATTCTATTTTACGCTATATTGATATGAATTTAAATTCAATATTTAAATCATCTGAATAGCTCTTTAACTAGTAGATGTTTAATATTGATTAAGGATGTTTATATTCTATTGATTGTATTTTTTTACAATGAAAATTGGATAATATAATTAATAATGAATAATCAATGAAGTTATGTTGTTGGAGTGTTATTAGATGGGTTTCTTTAGATTTCGCCGTTCTATAAAAATCGCACCAGGAATTAAAATTAATTTCAATAAGAAAAGTACAAGTCTTACTTTGGGGCGTAGAGGTGTACATACAACGATAAATAAGTTAGGTGTAAGAAACACTATAGGACTTCCAGGAAGTGGATTATCGTATACTTCATATAATAAGTTTGATAACAATTCTGCGAACATGGCAGAAGTACCATATACTAAAGTCTGTCCTAATTGTGGTCATAATATGAGAAAGTCATGGATAAACTGTCCTAAATGTGGTTTCAATCTTTTATCTTTGTATAGTCAAACAGAATTAAATAGCCCTGTAAATTCTAGTGAGACGATTGCAAAAAACGATGTTAATCCTAGTAAAACAGAGACTGGGTGTGGCTGTCTAATATTGATTTTTATGGTATTGATCATTTATGGGATTCTAAGTTGATTTATTTTCATGGTTAAAAAAGTGAGGGGTATTATGAAAAAGTCAAAAAAAGCGTGGTTAACATTTGTTACTGTAAGTTCTTGGATATTAGCACAACTAGGATTGCCTACAACGGCTAATGCATGGGATAAGTATAGTGATGATTTAAATACCTTGGACCATAGTAGTGCTATTAATCTAAATAATTTCAAAGGTATGAAGTTTAAATCTAATAATACGGTTCCACACAAACAAATTTTTGATAGCATTGATGGAATTTTTTCTAATGATATAGTTGAAATGGCACATTATAGTCATAGATCACACTCTTCTCATAGATCTCATTATTCACATTATTCCGGTTCTGGTTATACATCAGGTAGTAGTACAAGTAGTTCTGGAAGTAATGATTATGGATATGTAGCACCAGCTCAACCTGTTGATGTTATGCCAATTTCTAATATACAACAGCAACTCAATGATTTAGGTTATTCTGTGGGAACTGTTGATGGACAAAAGGGACTTAATACAGTTCAGGCAATTAAAAATTTCCAAATAGAATATGGTTTACCTGCAACAGGCATTGTTGATTGGCAAACAGAGGCATATTTGAATAGCACTAATATTAATATTGTCCGTGCAGGGCTACAACGTCATGGATATACATTTTCTTCTGGTAGTGGTCGTACACAAGATGTTGTTGCTGCTATCTATGATTTTCAAGCTAGACATGGGTTACCACAAAATGGTCGTATTTATCTAAAAATGAAACAAGCATTAGGTGTCTAGTATGGAAAATTATTTTATTAGAAAAGAAAATGATTTTGTTTATTTTGTTGAATTAAAGAAAGAATTCTATGAGCCTAAAGCGGTAATGTATGCGGCGAATATGTTTACAGACCAATGTTATATTAAAATTGATGAAGTTGACTTTGACACTGTTGGTGTTTGGTTCAAATTAAAGTTAGAGGCTGATAAAGATAAGTTGGAAAAGTTATTGGGCGACTTCTGTAATGAAGCACTAAAAAAACAGGTTCAAATTGACTTAGATGATAGATTTGGTAAGCTTCGAGAAATTATTTATCATAAAGCATTTGATAAAGCAGGAGGGATAGACTAGTGTCAGTACTTCCTGAATTACATTATCTGCCATTTTGGTTTACAGAGTTGTCAAATGGAATAATGGTTTTAGTTAATCAAGGTGGAGAACATTTATTTATAAATCTTGATGACTTCAATCATATTTTTAAATAAGGATATTGATAGAAACTCAGATTTTTATTTTTGTTTTAAAAGGATAAACAGTTTTTTTAGCAGATGATTACGACCTTGAAATTCAACTTGATGTATTAGCTAACCAGTTAAGGAGTAGAAAAGCATATTTAGATGATTTTACATCATTACATATGATTGTTGTAACAGCAAGATGTAATTTTAATTGTCGGTACTGTCATGCTAGTAGTGCTAATGAAAAAGAGCATGATTTAGATTTAGATTGGCCTACAGCAAAACTTATTGTAAATAAGATTTTTGAATCTCCATCTCCAATTATAAAAATAGAGTTTCAAGGCGGTGAACCGCTATTAAACTGGCCTATCATTCAAGATATTGTAGAATATGCAGAAATAGTAAACCGTATTGCTAAAAGACAATTAGAATTTGTCATCTGTACTAATTTAACTCTAATTACTAGAGAAATTTTTAGAATATTGTGAAAGTCATAATATTGCAATCTCTACATCTCTTGATGGAAATCAAGAAATACAAAACTATAATCGTAAACCTCGAGGTCCGATAGATGGATATAAGGTATTTGAAGAGAAGTTAGCTCTGACAAGACTTATTTTAGGTCAAGATGGTGCGTCACCATTGCTTACTGTTAGTAAGACTAATTTAAATAGGTTACCTCTTGTTGTTGATGAATATATTAAACATAACTTTCATGGAATTTTTATTCGTGCTTTAAATCCATATGGTAATGCTGTAGATAATGTAAACACTCTAGGCTATTCAACGGAAGAGTTTCTTAAAGCTTATAAGAATGCTTTAAATTACATTATTCAAAAAAATATAGAAGGCTATTATTTCGTAGAGTATTATGCAGCATTATTATTAGAACGTATTTTAACACCTTTTAGTACTGGATTTGTTGACTTACAATCTCCATGTGGCAATATCATAAGTGGTGTTATTTACGATTACAATGGCTATGTTTATGCCTCAGACGAAGGGCGTATGTTAGCACGACGTGGAGACAAACGGTTCTGTTTGGGTCATGTAAAATCTAATACTTGGAATGAGCTATTTAAAGGTGATATTGCCAAAGAGGTTGTTAGAGCATCTTGTGTTGAATGCTTACCTGAATGTGCAACTTGTGCATATCAACTATATTGCGGCGCAGATCCAGTACGGTATTATGCTGAAAATGGGACTCTTGAAGGGCATCGACCAAGTAGTAGTTTTTGTCAAAAAACTAAAGGGGCTTTAGACTATATTTTTTACTTACTAAGTTTAAACGATGATAGAATCAATAAAGTCTTTTGGTCGTGGATTAATTATTGAGGTTGATAATGTTAAGTACAAAAATTGAAGGTATTAATATCAAACAATCCTATATAGGTAAAGTGTATATAGAAGATGATTTAATTATTTGTAGGAATAGTCAGCTTACATTAACGCTTTCGCCAAATAACTTCCTTAATTATGAATCAGGTGACATTGTATCTATTATGCCCGATGGAATTATCTCCATTTTGTATCGTAGTAGTTGGCAAGATTTAACACTTTTTATTACAAATCAATGTAATAGTGCCTGCATAATGTGTCCTCAAGTCTGTGATAATTCTGGTCATTTTTTAGATATGAATTTACAAATACTTGAGTTAAGGCCTGAGAATGTAAAGCATATAGGAATTACCGGTGGAGAACCTACTGTTTTCCCTGATGTAGTTGTTGATTTGCTAGAGCAGGTCCATAATATTTATCCAGATACTCCAGTCTCTTTTTTAACTAATGGCCGCGCATTTAAAAATATGAAACTGGTTGAAAGAATTACAAGTATTGGTCATTCTAAATTACTTTTTTGTATACCTTTGTATGCAGCAAATTATGAACAGCATGATTATATAGTTGGTAGTAAGGGGGCATTTGTTGATACTATAAAAGGGATTTTTAACCTATTTAGGATGAGGCAGTTAGTAGAGATTAGAACCGTTTTATTCAGTAAAACTATAGGTAATATTAAGTTACTAGCTGACTATATATCTAGAAACTTACCATTTGTACGACATGTTGCTATTATGGGCATGGAATATAGTGGATATGCAGCTAAAAATAGCAATGAATTTTGGATAGATTCATTTGACTATAAGGACATACTTGATTCTGCAGCATTGTCATTGCATAGACGAGGTATGATGACTTCTATTTACAATATACCTTTATGTTTACTAACAGAACGAGTGCGATTTTTAGCAAGAGATAGTATATCAGCTTGGAAAAAGACATATCCTGTTAGTTGTAACAGTTGTGGCATGAAAGAACAGTGTTGTGGTATTTTTGGAACATCTATAAATATAAGTCAACATATAAGTCCCTTGTAATAAATATTAAAAAAATTAAAGGTTTCTAATTTTTTTAATTTAATGATAATTAGGAACCTTTTTATTTGTGCAATCGTTTCATTTTATTTTTCATTTTTTTATAGAAAACAGTATAATAATAGTATAAGTTATCTAATCGAGAAATTACAATTTTGCTAAAAGGGGTTATAGCATGAGTAGTGGTTATACAGGGGAGCTATTTGGTAGAGATAAAATCTTAAATTATTTATCTAAACGTTTTGATACAGCTATGACAGGAAAAGGATGTATCGACTTGTTATATGGTGATGCTGGGATTGGTAAGACTGCGATTATTAATAAATTTATTTCTATGCATCCAGAAGTTCAGAGTTTATATGTTCAATGCTCTGCTCTTACAGATGCTGATGATTTATATAAACCCTGTTCAGATCTATTAAATAGTATTGAATCTATTAAATGGCAAGATGAATCAAAGGTAAAAAAGCTATTTAGTACTTTTAACCTAGATAAGGTATTTAATGTAGGTGGAAAAATATTAGGGTTTATACCAGGACTTGAATTACCGAGTGCACTTATTGATCTTGCTGTTTCTGCTTATGCAGGTGATATGAATCCAGAAGTCTTAGCTGAATCATATAAGAATGATAAAGTGAAATTATATTCAGAAATTATATTGGGTTTAAGTATGGAAAAACCTTTAATTGTAGTTTTTGATGATTTGCACTGGGCTGATAGAGGAACAATTAATGTTATAAAACATATTTTTCAAATCATGTTAGAAGCACATAAGGGAGGAATAGATAAGAAGTTTAATCTATTATTGATTGGTTCATTGCGTGATGCTGAAGCCAAAGCGGATTCTCTACATAATGGTATTAATGAAATGTTTAACTTTATGGATCGTTATAATGTAGGGAAAGCTCATAAGTTAATGGTTCAGCATGAAGTTATGGAGTTGAGCAATATCCATATACAATCCCTCATTACTTATAATTTTGACAATGATGAGCATTTATCAAAAGGTTTAAAACGTTGGTTATATGATTGTAGTAATGGTAATCCTTTATTATTATCTAATCTCATTGATGTATTGCGTGAATATGGTGCAGTTGAATGTAGCAATTCGGGATGGATAGATTTTAATGAAGTTAGTTATACAAATTTAAAACCTGTGCTTAAAGGTCGTATGTTGAGACTTGAAAAACAGGGTGCATTTAAAAATAAATCAGTAGTAGCACTTGAAGCACTTCGCAATTTAAATGATTTAGAGTTAAAAAAATACTTTTATGTGGCTTCTATTTTTTTAAAAGAATATTTTACTATTGAAAGCTTAGCTCATGTATGCAAAATTATTGAATCAGATTTATATTGGCCAATAAATCGATTGGTTAAAATGGGGTTTATAAGCGAATTAGGTGAATTCGATAATGGGTTAGAATTACAAAATAGATATCATATTAAATCTAAAGGACTTATAGAGGCTTTAAGACATGATATGCCCATTCATCAAGTCACTTATTATGAAGAATCATTAGGTGACTATTATGCGAAAAAATTAATGCAGTAGATTATATGGAAGAGGCTGTTTACCAGTTAGAGTCTTCAGACATTGTTTCTAAAGTTGTCATTTCTGATAAGTATCATAAAATTCATAAAAGTACGAGATTTTTTTATCATAAAATGGCATCATATCATTATATGAAGGGAAAAAATTCGTTAAAAAGCAATAAATCATGGATTATATGGTGTAGAACGTCTAGTGGAACGATATAAAAACTACAAAAAAACAAATGCCTTCACCATTAGAATTAGATGGATTACGTAAAAACAATTGAATCACAAATAGTGCTATATGATAAATTATTTGATCATGTAATAGATGAATTAATATTGGCCAAGAATAATCATAATGAGTTAATTCAACAATTAAAAAAATACGAGCTTTAATAAGTTATGCGGAGTTCTATGCTTGTTTTTAAACAGTATACTAAAAGCTGGTGAATATTTGAATACTGCGCTAATGTTAACTAGATTTACTGCATCAGAAATAGATGATGCTGAATTAATGCTTGCTGTTGCTGAAATTTATATCAATAGTGGAAATCATGCAAATTCTTTAATAGTTATAGGTAATTTGTTAGATTATATTAATGAAAAATGCTCTAGATTGGGAAAAAAACTGAGTGTGATGTAATAATCGATAAAAATATTAGCCCTAATTAGTGTGGATTCAGTTTTACAGGCTAAATATATCTCTAGAGTAACTGATATTGCAGTCATGCTAGAGTCTAAAATAGCGATAGTTTCTCAATTTTTAGAATTGAAATTCTATTTAGATCATAATAAGTTAAAAAGAAGCAAAAGGCATTAATAAAACAGATTCACTTATCTCATTCAGATATTATTGGAGGACATTATTTAGGAAATGTGTTTTTCTACCTTTGACTCATATAAAAATTCCTAGAGATGAGGCGAGTCAAGTTAATCTATTAGGGGAAGAACGGGAGTTGCAATACAATTTTAAAGTAAGAAGAGAATTCCAATGTCGATTTAATGCTTGCAATTTATTGCTTCCTGTTTTATTGAAGGAAATTAAAAAAATATTGATGATAAGTCTATATCTCAATCAATTTTGAATATATTGCGTATGTTAGGGTGGTTAAAGTCTTTTTCACGTCTCAAAGAAAATATTGATATTTTACGATACAGCAAAGATGATTATACTAAGAATATGTATGAACAACGTGTAAAAAGATTTAAAAGGACAAGCCGAAGAAATACTCAAGTCTTATGAACCATATATTAATATTCAATCAATTGTTTTTATGGTTTACTAATGCTCTTAAATCTGGTAAGAAAAATATATGAACGAGATGAAATCTTGCGTTATTTATTGGTAGATTGGTCTGAATATATTCAAATGGATTATATTCAACATTTATTTGATATTTCGATGAACTCAAACCGAACTATAAGTAATTATACTCACTATGAAAAAAATATATTTGCATGGTATGAGTATTATATTGAAAAGACCTAATGATGAACTCGCAAGATTAATTGTCAACTCTTTAAAAAGACAAATTCAATATTTAGACACTAGTATCCTTGCAACAAGATTAATTTCTAAAAGTATTGTTCGTGAATAAAGCCTTTATGAAACTTATTGATGTGGAATCATATGCTAACATAGGGATTAATAATTATTTAAAAGTATGGTGAATATGATCGAGGCCAAAAATATTTGCTAATCATTTAGAGGGAGACTCGTATACAGTAGTAATAGATAAAAATACATACGGCTGAATATGAAGAGATGGATGGAAAAAAGCTAATGATATATTCTCATATGAAGGAGAAGATCGGGTTTTCGAGATACATAACAGCTGAAAAAAACTTTTTAATAGAGCTGATTCTATTATATTAAGTCATATTGACTCTGATATTTTGGAATCGTTACAACTGTACGTGAAAAGCATATAATTTAATGCAAGATAATGAATATGCTGAAACAGAACTTGATGATGTTTGTGACAAGATTGCTACTTCATTAGGGAATATTAATGATATTAGCATAGACTTGTTGGCGAAAAATTTTTGGAAAAAGATGAAATTCGATCTAATACTACATTAACAAAATTATTTTTTTACAATTTCGTTATCAACATGAATCGTTGTTAATCAATCAAAGAGTAGGTGATATTAATCGTAGTATAGAATGCTTGGTAAACATGGTTAAAAACGATTCAAAAATACTCTAGATTATAATATATTAACTCTAGATGAAGTTAATGCAGCTTTAGAATCTACAGGATTTACTGTTGATAGTTTATTAGCCGAGTTACATCAAACATTAGTTGATAATATGATGTTCGATAAAGCATTGGCACTATTTTTTTGATTTTTGCTAAATTAAGTCAGTTTAACTTTGTAAAAATAAATATGATTCCTACTATGGTTTCAACCGTTAATACATTGATAAAAGCATATTAATAACTCAGTATTGACGGATTTTTGCAAATGAGTTTTTATTGATTGAATAGATAATATAAATCTTATGAATATCGATTAGATACGATAAATAAAAGACATTAAAAAGGTTCATTTGCTATTTCGGTGTGGTATAGGATAGATTATAACAAGGTATAGATAGTATCTATGACAAACTTTAGTTTTAAATTTTGATATTTAAGAAACGGTCGGACAATGATTGATATGTACCCCTTTACTGGACACTCAGTAAAGGGGGTACATATCAATCTTAATGTCGGGCCTTTTTTCATACAAGTAATTTTAAGGAGTAAACATGCCTACATGGTCCGGAATACGACACAAATTAGAAATCGAATATTTAGCGCCTAGCTTGCGAGGCCATATTCAATATTTTGCTACCTCTTATAGTAAATCGCCTGATCATGAGGGGCGGGCTGCTATACGATATAATGGTAAGGAAATTATAAAAGGCAATTATTGGAATCAATATGTGAAGGCCCATCTGTTTCCTAAAGATGATACCTATGAACGAAGAATGCATGAAGGTTTTCCGTTCATAGACAATACAGCACTAGAATTAGGCGTATTTGATCAGCGATGCTTTTATCAGGCTTTTGATGAATTTGAGAATCAAAATGTTGATAAAAGTTTGTCTAGTGATAATCTAATTGTACGTATTTTTGCCATTTTAGATAGACGTGTAGGAAAACGTAGACTCATTTCTATGAGAAATTTTATGGAGGATCAACCCCCTGTATTTCAAGAGTTTTATGCTATTCGTGTGCACCATGAAGGTTTGTAAACAAAACACGGAAGGAAATTGTTCAATTCCCTTCCGTGCTTAGATATGATATAATTTATATCAAAGTGAGGCATAAATGGTTTCGACGCCAGCTCTCGCTTCTCGAAAAAGTATTTGAAGAAACGGTCTGACTTCACTGTCGGGCCTTTTTTCATGCCACGATTAGAAAGCTAGCTTGTAGCTAGAGGTCAATCACTTTGCTGCCATGATAATGGTCGCTACAAGTATGCCAAAGGAAATCATTAAAGATAACACTTTGTATGTACTCATATTGAACACCGCCAATCCTCGAGTTGATTAGCAAAGACTGGACCCATTTAGAGGCCTCAAGTTCAATATAACGATGTCAAGCGTAAAAGTAAATAGAGGCTTATAGGACAAAAAATGTGTGTGAAAACCCTTATAACACTAGATATTTACTAGTGTTATAAGGGTTTAATCTTTTTCTGGAGAAGTTTGAGGGTGGACAAAAAGTGTGGGTAAAAACATCAATTAACCCTTGTAATTACTGATTAAAAATGAGGTTATATCTTCCTATATATAAACAAATATGGAGGAAGAGTTTATGCGACAAATAAAAATGTCCTGATTGTAATGAAAAATGTATTAAACATGGTGTTTTAAAATCTGGTTCTCAGCGTTGGTTTTGCAAACATTGTAAGGTGGCATTTACCGTTAAAATTAATAATTTAAGTAAAGAGTTAAACCTATTCTTGAATTGGTTATTCAGCACCGATATTCAAGCTGACATGCCTGGTAAAGGTCGTACATTTAGGCGTAAAACCGCTAAATTTTGGTCCATATGGCCATTGCCACCAAAAGTGGAAGAAGTACATGATGTGGTATATCTTGATGGAATTTACTTAGCTAGAAATTTATGTGTTTTGATTTGTTGCAATGATACTCATGTTCTAGGATGGTATGTCTGTCGTTATGAGCATGCTAGAGCTTGGCAGTGTTTAATGGAACGGATTGCCGAACCTAAAGTCGTTGTGTCTGATGGTGCTAATGGTTTGCCTAAAGCATTACGTAAAGTTTGGCCTCATAGCAGTCACCAAAGATGCCTGTTTCACATTTTTTTGTCAGGTTAGACGATATACGACAAGTAGACCTAAAAACGTTAGCTGGGAAAAGACCTTTATAGTCTTGCCAAAGCTTTTATTTAATGTGAAAACAATGGATCAAGCCTTTATATGGATTAATGAGCTTTCAGCGTGGCGAATGACATATTCTGATTTTTTACGAGAAATGACGATTGATGAATTCGGAAATAAACGCTCTACACATGAGCGTTTGCTTAAAGCTGAATCATCATTATGGCGCCTAATTAGGCAACAAACTTTATTTACATTTTTGGAATGCATTGATATTAAAGTACCTACAACAAATAATCGTATTGAAGGTGGAGTAAATGCTCAACTAAGAAGTATGTTACGGGCTTATAGGGGCCTTTCACTTGAAAGAAGACTAAAAGCGGTCTATTGGTGGTGCTATATGCACTCACCAAGACCGCTTTTCTATTTCAGATATATTAAATTGTATGCCTACAGATGAATCGATTGCTGCTATCTACAAACGGTTATCTAGTTATTGTCAAATAGATCGTTCAATCCCTCAATGGGGTGATGCTCCTGTTTGGAATGAGCTACATATGTCTACAGATTTTCCAACTTATTGGGATTAGTCACACACACTTTTTGTCCTATAACCCTAAATAGATTAGAGGTTCCTAATAGTCACCAAGGTGACCAATAGGAACCTCTTTCGTTTTGTAATTAATTTTATCAATATCTTTTTATTATGTTACAATACTGTTAAAATTACTATTTTGTGGAGAGATGTATATGTTAAAACGATTATTATTAAGTGCTATTGTATTGAGCGCTATTAGTGGTTCTAGTTATGCTGTTGATGTGAAACTTCCTGGTGCGGATCCAAGTATTTCGCGTGATGCATATGTACAAGCGGTATATACGACTGATAAAATTGAGTCAACATATGATGAGAGATTAAAAAAGAAGGCAGATTCATTTTCCGCTTATTCTAAAGAGCGCTTTAATCAAGAGTTTGGTGTTGTTGTAGATGACGATGCAGTAGAAGCCTTAAAGAATGAGATTTATACTATTGAGCGCCGTAAGTATGATGGTAACACAGTAGTGAATTTACATAATAAAAAGGGCGGCCTATCAGTAACATTACCATTTAGTGTAGTACAAAAAGAGGCATTAAGTGATTTTCCAGATGCAGCGGCTGGTTATTTATTTCAGTCCCCAATGATTGTTACTGCTATTATTGAAAATAAAATGCCATATTCTCCTGATAAAACAGATATGGTTTTTAAATATGATAGTCTTAGTAAAAGTTACTGGAGAAAAATAACTCTTACTGGTGCTGTAGATATGGACATTATTGCTTTAAATTTTGAGTTGAGTAAGCATCCTAAGCAAGCATATAATGTTATTCTGTATCCTCGTGTAACGGAGAGTGTCACATCAAATGATATTAATAAAATAATGGCTAATTATGTATTGCCTTCAATTCATTCTCTTCAAGATTTAGATGACTATAGCCGAGTAGAAAACTATAAGAAATATTCTTTTAGAGTTCCTAAAACAGCCGTTAAAGAAAATAACCCTAATGTTAAAATAGATGGTGTGACTTTCACAGTTGATAAAGATATAAGGCAACAAATTTTGGTTGACCCTGCGAATAATTTGGAAAAGGGTATATTTAGTTCATTTGACGAAATTGATCTGTTACATAAACTAGATAATAAGACTGCTGAGTTCTTTGGATTTCCTGGATCCCCAAAGATTACCAAAGGTAGCCATTCCTTTGTTTGGAATGATGGTGTACCAGGTCTATTACTAGATCTTGAATTAGATAATCGACAAGGTATATTAATGTTTATTACTTATGATGACAGTTTTAAGTACCAAAATTCAATCCACTATCCCTTAGATAATGGTGCATATACCAAGGTACAGTTACGAAAATTAATTACAGATGCATCATTATCTGACACTGGTAATATGTATCAAGAGGATGTTTGGTTTATCTAATCCTTATTTTTTTATCTTATAGTAAAAAAAGCTCTATCTATCTCTCTGAATTTTTGGATTTTATAGATTTATTTTAATAAATTCTTACTATATAATGAAATTATTATTAGATGTATGAGGTCTGGTTTATTTTGTTGTAGCCAATTCAGTAATTAAGGCGCTAATAATTATTTTTCTTTTTATTGAAAGCGGTGTCCTAGATGAATGTAAATCATGTGTTATTAATATTTAAATCTGCGTTAGAATATGCTGATTTTTAAGGGGATTAATAATTTGTTAGCAGATAATTGTCAGTATATTAATGTTGAGAGGAATATATTAAAAAAATGGAAAGATAGAAGTATATGATTTTCTAAATTCAATGGCAAAAAGGACCAGAGATGAAAATGTAGCCGTGTATGCACATATGATGACACTTAGTGAGGGAACCAACGAAAAAGAGTTTTTTTATGAAGGTGAAAGAGGGCTCGCTATTGCATACAATGAAATGGACAATTATACTATAGGTATGTTTATTGAATTAGATTCAAATAATTTTATTAACAAAATTATTGTTAGTAATGAAATTCGAGTTTTAGACTTGATAAACATCGTGCTGAATATAATACCCCACCTATAGATTACATTTTTTATAAGAAGCCTGTTGATTTTTTGGATTGGCTTACGGCCATTAGTATTTGGTTAGAAACTGGATATGTAGATGAGCATTCTTTTTATGATTCACTTGCTGATGAGTGCTGTGTACATTTTCAAAGAAAAAAATCAAGAACCTATTTTTGTTGTTAGGTAAGGAAGAAATTATAAATGACTTTGATAAGATGATGAATTTATTTTTTTCTATACTATGCCACATATAATTCGTGATAAGAATAATAGATCCTTTATAAAGTATGGACCTATGACGATTGAAATCGGCCGTAGTTTAGCGGGGCCAGCAAATTCTGTACATATTTATATTGACGACAGTGAAGATTAGTTTGCATATTATTTCTTGCTTAGGTTCATTATGCTTAAAAATAAAAAAGAAATCGTATGGGACTCCTTTCCCTGTTTAGATATGATATAATTTATATCAAAGTGAGGCATAAATGGTTTCGACGCCAGACTTCGCTTCTAAAGTAAAAATTTGAAGAAACGGTCTGACTTCTATGTCGGGCCTTTTTTCATGCCACGATTAGCAAAGACTGGACCCATTTAGAGGCCTCAAGTTCAATATAATGTTGTGAATAATAAAAGTAAATAGATTAGAGGTTCCTAATAGTCACCTAGGTGACCAATCGGAACCTCTTTTATCGGGCAAGTAATTTATATAGTTACTAAACTATTACAGAATGCTTTTACCCAAAGGGAATACAGTTTTGATGGCGCATCTATGTGAAAGTACCACCTCATAAACGTAACATATATCATATTTTTACAGGTAATAGATTTGAAAATTACGTTGTAAATGCTTTCATTTACATGAATTTGTTATAGGGTTATATTACTTTATAAGTGTGTTTTTTGATTCGTGGTGGTTTTATATGTTTTACAATTACGATAGATATAGCAATTGTAAAAGCTATCAAAAAGGATTCTTTTGCGAAGCTAATGGCAATAGTTTCTTGTCCCATTAGCATATAATAAATGGATCGATAAAAGCTGAGCCCTGGTAGTAAAGGGAATAAGCTAGTCATTAGGAAAACTATAGCAGGGCATTTCCGTTTAACAGCCAATATTCTTGATGCTATGGCGATGATAAAACCACTGATGAATATGGAGAGCATAACATTAGACTGTAGTGAAGATAATGTTAAGAACAAGAACCATGAGATGAATCCTAATATTGTACAATCGATAAAATGTTGTTTAGCTACACGGAATAAGATTGCAAATGCTGTTGTACCAATACCAGCCATTATACTACGCATAAACATAGAGGTTAAGGAATTAGTATCTAAATTAGAGGTATAAAGAGGAATCATTTGTGTGTTGAAGAGTAGTGATTGTACTACTGCGACCCCTACAGCCATTGAAATACAGGTAAGTAACGCGCCCATCATAAGGGTTATTCCTGTATTATAGTTATTCTGGCTATACTCTCTAATAGCATTGACGAAAGGAACTCCGGGAACAATGTCAATCATGGCTCCTAGTAATATAACTGATAGGTTGGATCCTAATTCAAAGTGGATAAAGAGATTACCCAATAAGGCTATTAGAATACTACTTAAAATGGTAATCAATACATCAGAGCTAAGTATGCGTTTGATGGTACACACATAGATACCTAATACCAAACCTATAATACCGGCAATTATAGAGTCTGTTATAGAACTACCAATTGCATAGCTAAAGCCCGAAGCTCCTAACGTATAAGCTACTAATCTCCAAAAAAAAAAAGAATAGTCTGACATGGTATCAATTTGATTAAGTTCACTTTCAATCTCCTCAATAGTAATATTTTTTTGTGTGACACGTCGGGAGAGAGCATTAACAGATTCAATTTTACTGAGGTTAATATCGACTTCAGGAACGTTACAAATACGAGTAATTTCAGTTCCATCAGCTTTCTTAGCAGTTGCAAAAATACCTCTATTGGATACGTAGGCTTCTAAATCTTTAAAATTCATAGCTCGTGCTATGTAGTTCATAGTATCCTCTGTACGACTGATTTCAGCACCACTACTAAGAAGTATTTTCCCAGCTTTTAATATAATTTCTAATTCTACACTGGTCATTATTTCCTCATCACTCATTTTATCTTATTGTTATTTTTATTAGACTCTTTTGTTAATTTATTTTTAGGTGAATCAGCTTGTTTAGAGTCTTTCTGTTCTTGTAGACTATTGATGTTTTCATGCATTAATTCTTCATCTATTGTGAGATGCTCTTCTACATAGTCTTTTAAGTCTTGAACTGTTTCCGTATTTGAAAGTATCTCTTTTGCTACATCATGAATATCTTCTTTTAGAGCTTTTGTATCTGCTTGACTAATATCACCTAATGTGTGGAATAGTTCACGTTCTTCTTCTGATAGTGTTTTGTGAGGACTATGTTTTTTTAGTGATAAATGGATCATCTTTCTTCGGAAGAGTTTCCATAATGATATCTTTACGATCACGGAGCCAGCCATAAATAAGAATAATTAGGAGTAATAGTCCCATATAACCGAGAATTGGGTAGAGGATACTAATCAAATCTTTAAAACCAAAGAAACTACATATATATCCTATGATTACTACAGAAATAATAACAATTCTCATTCTTTTTGTGTACTGCCGTTGGCAAAACGTCTAGCAATAGAATAAAAAAGAGAGAATGCTGTATTAAAAATAAGTGAAAAGACTGTGATTGCATATATATATGCTAGCCAAGGATGAATTTGATTGGCAATAGCAAGAATCGGCAAATCTGCATCTTTTACTGTATCTAGATTTGGCAAAAAAATAGAGATAGCAGCTATAAAAAAACAACTAATCCGACTAATAGGCCGCCACGAGTGCCACCTTTTTTTCAGCTATACCAATACGAACAACAGAACCACCTAAAATAAAGGCCATAGAAACAGCTGTCATAGCACATAGAGAATAATAATTAATGACAGAAAACCATACATTGCTTGTGGCTGGTTTGATTGTGTGGGCTATAGTATCTAACGCAGCCCAATCATGACTTTTACCAATAAAAGAGTAACCTGTAATGATGAATATCATTACAATCATAATAGGTGTAAAAACACCTAGAACACTGGTAATTTTATCAAAGTCCATAAATGATACGGTTATGATTAAAAGTGAGCAAATTAATCCGCCAATCCAAAAAGGAAGTCCAAATTGTTGTTCTAAGTTTGATCCTGCGCCAGCTATCATAACGAAGCCCATAATAAAACTACCAGCGATTAGTACAAAATCAAGTATTCTTGTAATAATAGGATGGGAAATCTGTGTAAAAACTTCTTCATGATTGTCTGCACGATAGTAGCTCCCCAAAGAAAGCATGATTTTACCAAATGCGGCATTTAATAGACCTAGTAATAGAACACCAATAAGACCTATTTGGCCAAAACTTATAAAATATTGTAGAGATCTTGTCCACTCGAGAGTCCTGCACCTACAATAACACCTATGTAGGCAAATGCAATTTTCCATGATTGTTGCATTATATAATTCTCCTTTCAAATACATAACTTAATAATCTAATATTATATCATACTAATGATTCAATTGATGGAAAAAAACTTAAACCGAGTATGCGTCATGGAAGCCATAGGTATATATGGAATGATGGCGTTCCTGGTGTGCTCACAGTGTTTGGGTATGAGGATGGCACTGGTGAATTACGCTTTAGTACTCAAGATGCTCATAATCTTTATATCCATACGATTAATTATAATCGTGCAACAAATGATTATAATATTGGATTATTGCATAGTATTATTTCAGATGCTAAGATTGCAAACTTAGGAGATACCTATAAGGGTGAAGTAGATTTGCTATGATACAATAATAGTAATATGAAATGTACTAAGTCCCAATGAAGTTTGATGCGGTTCGTCATAAACTAGATTATCAAGAGGACTATGAGCAGGATTATCCTTTTAAGTAATGTGTATATTTGTTTCGTGTGTTGAGGTGTGAATCCTATGGCTACGTGGTCTGGAATACGGCATAAGTTAGAAACAGAATATCTTGCTATCAGCTTGCGAGAGCATATTCAATATTTTGTTACCACTTATAGTAAATCGCCTGATCATGAGGGGCGGGCTGCTATCCGATATAATGGTAAGGAAATTATAAAAGGCAATTATTGGAATCAATATGTGAAGGCCCATCTGTTTCCTAAAGATGATACCTATGAACGAAGAATGCATGAAGGGTTTTCCGTTCATAGACAATACAGCACTAGAATTAGGCGTATTTGATCAGCGGTGCTTTTATCAGGCTTTTGATGAATTTGAGAATCAAAATATTGATAAAAGTTTGTCTAGTGATAATCTAATTGTACGTATTTTTGCCATTTTAGATAGACGTGTAGGAAAACGTAGACTCATTTCTATGAGAAATTTTATGGAGGATCAACCCCCTGTATTTCAAGAGTTTTATGCTATTCGTGTGCACCATGAAGGTTTGTAAACAAAACACGGAAGGAAATTGTTCAATTCCCTTCCGTGCTTAGATATGATATAATTTATATCAAAGTGAGGCATAAATGGTTTGGTCGCCAGACTTCGCTTCTAGTAATTGAAATTGAAGAAACGGTCTGACTTCTCTGTCGGGCCTTTTTTTCATGCCTTAAACAAATTTATTTATCCCAATATGTTACAATTAATACGATAGTAGTTGTATTGTAGGAGCGTCGTATGGTGTACTTAATCATTGCCATTATCGTTATTGCACTTATTGCAAAATCTAGGTCATCGAATGATCAAATAGATAATGATGCGGATATAGAGAAACAGAATCGCATATTGGATGAAATCAATCGTACATATGGGGATGTGGAATCGTATGAGCCGCAATTAGAACCTTCCGATGTAGAAGGCATATACTTTAATGAGTTCCGTGAATATGTTAATGCTGAAGGTCGTGTGTTGACTCCAGCAGAAATTGATGAGATACGATACAAAGACGATTATCGAGAGGATATTGAGCAGGATTTTCCGCATCATCGTTAATCATGGAGGACGTAGAGATGAAACGAATAATATGTTGTGCTATCAGCCTTGGTGTATTGCTAGCGACACCAGTGCTTTCACAAGCAATTGATACAACACCTATGATGATACGTGTTACTAATGAATCTAATAGTCAATATGATGATTCGTTAGATACTTTTACAGAAACAAAGTTTTATGGACCATACCAGTTCCGCGTATTAAAGGATGCTATTGAAACGCAGGGTGAAACAAAGGATATTGATGGTAGGGTGTTTAGAACCTCTGATGGGGTATTTATGCATGTAAAGGCTAAATCTATTGATTCCACTTTAGAGGCTGAGGTTAATGAGATTGTTAAAGATAGAACGATTCCTGAACCGACTGTTAAGATGGTATTGCCTGTTAAGCATGATGTAATAGAGGTCTATAATGATGGCGTGCGTAGTTTACTCGCTGAATTTATGTATGGCTGGCCATTAAAGAATAGGACGGATATGGTATTAGTTACTGATTATGAAGGTACTAGATACTATTATAATTTGCAGTTTCTATAGAGATAGATTGCCAAATGGTGTACGCATTGAGCAACTGCGACACATGATTATGGATGCGCAATTTAGCTTTAAATAGATTAAAGGTACATATGTAATAAAAAAGGTCTATATATTACAACTCAGTAATATATAGACCTTTAAATGTATTATATAGTTTTCAAACTATTATAGGATGCTTTTACCCATAGGGAATACAGTTTTGCCAAATACTTTGTTTACAAGTACGGCACCAGAACCGTAGAAGCCCAAGAGGGAGATGAATAATTCAGACCATGCTGCAAGGGCGAAGAAGCCTGTTTTGCCACCTAAGAATAGGTCTGTTGCAAGACCCAAGAATAGGAAGCAGATCAAGAACATGATAGCGAATACAACTTTGTTTGTTTTCAAAGATGCGATTGTACCAAAGATAGAGAAGATTAAGAAGCCCACAAACGCGAATGCTAATTGTGTTACATCGAAACCTTTTTGGATTTCAGGACCGAAGGAGCCCATTTGGATTAACCAAACACCAGCCATAGCGGACCAGAACAAACCGTATGCGCCGAATACAACGGAGCCGAATGGATTGTTTTTCTTGAAATCAAAATAACTTGCAATTAATTGGGCCATAGAACCTAATAACACTGCCCAAGGGATAATAACAGATGTTGTTGGTCCAGACCAGCCAACGCGGGACGTGGATACCACAAAACATACTACAGCGAGACCTAGTAAACCAAGACCAGTAGGATCCGCTACATTTTCGCTCATTTCAACTTTTCTTACTTCGTTTTCCATTTGTTCCTCATTTCTCCGTGGGGGACAACTAACTACAACTATACAGATACATATTCACATGGTAATCGTCATACTATAATGCATCGAATAAATCAATATATAACCACTGTGAAAGTATTGCCCCATAAATGTAACATACATCACACTTTCAAGGCAATACAATGAGTTATAGTAATAATACGTAAAATGCATAGTTGATACTGTTAGTATTTATATGGAATATTACGATTTCCAGTTTATTTTATATCTGTATTTACGTTATAATTGCCTGTTCTATATGGATTTGTTATAGTTGTTGACCGAAATGAATGCGGTATTAGCGTAATTTTGTATTGCCATGTAACTTGCTTATTATGTTTGTGATATACTACTTATAGAGTATGGGAGGTTATATGGTTTTTCTTACTTCATTACAAAGTATTATCCCCATTGTATTGCTAATAGCATTAGGGTATATATTAAAAGGGCGAGGTATGTTTAACGATACCTTTAGTTCTAATCTGTCACGCCTCATTATGTCCGTTATTTTACCGGCCGGTGTATTTGTATCGGTCTTGCATCATATGCAAACATCGGATTTATGGGATTTACGATATGGTTTACTTGTAGTTGGTTTGACCTATTTTGTATCGTATATTGTGGCTTTCATTATGATGAAAATATTACGCGTTCCGCCAGGTCGTCGAGGTATTTTTATCAACATGGTAGTAAACGATAATTGCCTATTTATCGGCTTGCCAGTACAGATTGCCTTGTTTGGACCAGAGGCACTACCCTATTTTCTGTTGTATTACATTGGTAACACCATATCCGTATGGATGGTAGGGGTATTTCTTATCGAAATGGATCCTTTGCCACAGAATTCTTGTGCTACTGGTGAAAGCGTGCGTCCTTCAGGCCATAAATTTTCTTGGAAGAAATTATTACCACCGCCACTTATGGGCTTTATCGTGGCTTTGATATTTTTATATGCACAGATTCCATTGCCTACGATTTTACATAATACCTTAAATTATTTAGGCGATATGGTTACACCATTATCCTTACTATATATTGGTATTGTGCTTCATGATGCAGGCCTTAAGAGTATGGCTCTTAATAAAGACTCATTAGGTGGTATCTTTGGTCGTTTTGTGATTGCACCACTCATCATGTTTGGCGTTATTATAACGGTTCGTTATATAGGTGGTATTACATTAGAGCCCATTGCGATGATTACATTTATCGTTCAATCCGCCGGTCCTGTCATAGCGGTTTTTACCAATCGTAGCTAATGAATCTGGTGCTGATTTACCCTTTGCTACAGGGCTTGTTATGATTAGTACTATTTTATTTGTATTCGTCATACCACTCATTATGGAACTGTTAACAATAGTTGGGATTGTAGCATAATGGATGGCTTAATTCTTAGGTATATACAATGTAAAAGACTAGCAGTATAGCGGGTGCTGTACTGCTAGTCTTTTTCAATTTTAAAATTTATATAGAATATATTATAGCTTGAAATATAAGTTGAATAAATTAAATAGCATTCTATTTATTAATGTTGTTGACAAATGTATTTTTTAGGTATAGTGTTAAAATGGTTAGTTATATAAATTATGTTAATCTTTTTGTTTTTTATGTGATGGAGTGGGGCAGAGTATGAAAAAGAAAACGAATAAACATTGTAATAAACATTGTAAGGTTAGCACTTTGTTAACGGCTGTCTTGGTAACGAGTACTTGTAGTTGTTTATGGGGGAGCTCTGTATATGGGGAAACTCCAATTACTGATGCGAATGGCAACACGTATCTGGCTAGTGATAATACTAATATTACTGGTAAAAGTAATTCAGTACCAAGTGGTAAAAATGCTACTATTGTGGGGGATAATAATACAGTTACAAAGACATTCCCTAGAGACAATGGCTCTCTTGTAAATGCCGTTGGCAATGAAGATGTACGAATAGTGGGGTCTAATAATACAGTTCAAGGTAGCCGGAGACAACATGTGATTGGTGATAATAACCAAATCATCGCTCGTGATGCTGGGACGGTTACTGATTATGGACATCCATCTGGTCGTGAACCGAATGCATCAGATTTGACAATTGGTAGAGGGAATTTTATACGCGGTACTAACACATATCGAAATGAGTGGGATTCCTTAACTGTTATCGGTAATAATAATAAAGCTGAGTACAGCACAGAATCTGCTGGTGGTCCTTCAGCAGGTATTGTCATTGGGGATAATCAAAATATTGATACTATAAGTGAGTCTGTTGTGATTGGTAGTATGTCTCCTGCGGAGCAAGCCCAAAAAAATCAGATCAAGATCCAAGCGATAAAAAAATATACGGTTGGTGGGTCTAGTACGATTATTGGATATCATACATCTAACACTTCAGGCGGTAGTGTAGTGGTAGGCAACCATTCAAAATCGGGGCAAATATTACAAACTATTACTGGTCACGGAACCACAATTGAAGGTGGGAATAATTTATCGGGTTCGTACTCTTCCTCTTATGGGGCTCTAAATACGCTTGAAAGTACTGCCACTGATACGGAGGAAGCTGATAATGTTGCTAACTCTGTAACAGGTAGTTTAAACCGAACAGCTGGAACTACAGGTACCATGATTGTTGGTTCTGGTAATGTGGTGACAAATTCTAAAGCCCCAATGATAGATAATCCTGCACTAGGTTCAACCATTGGTGATTTTTCTATTCAAACTATAGATATGATTGGGACCGATAAACTCAGAGGTAAAACCGAAACTACAGTAGAAGATGGTCGACATTATATGAAAGAATACATGGCTTTGAGTGCTGGTGCCGTATCTATTTTAGGTAGTAGTAATACAGCTGATTATGCTATTCGCTCTCAAATTTCAGGTACTAATAATGTCTTAAAAGGGCAAGAGAATAATTTAAGTACTTTCAATACTGTCAGTGGATATGGTAATGAAGGTACGAATATTAGTCGATCCACCATAGTGGGTACTAGAAATGACCTTAAAAATGGTGAAGATAATGTAGTGATTGGGGATTTCCATAACTTTGATGGTGGAAAGCATAATGTTGTACTTGGCTCCATGGCAGCTGAGGAGCGAGATGTAACAAAATCATTTACAAATATATTTGATGGTAGTACATCTACCTATACAGTGAAGGAATTAGTTGCTACTCGTCGCAATACAGCAAATGTTGAAAATGCTGTAATGCTTGGTTACAATACGAACGTTACTCGAAATGGTGGTGTTGCATTAGGGAGTGAATCGATTGCTTCTGTAGATAAAGGGATTGCTGGGTATGATCCAACTACAAAGCAGCATCTACTGATGGTTCTCCAACTTGGAAATCTACGGCAGCCGCTATTTCTGTTGGTGATTCCACAGGAACAACTGTTCTTACACGCCAAATTACAAATGTAGCAGCTGGTTCAGAAGATACTGATGCTGTCAATGTAGCACAGTTAAAACGAATTACAGCAGATTCCACATCTACTATTAATAATCAATTGACTCAAGTTAATAATCGTATTGATGCTGTAGATGGTCGTGTTAAACGTGTAGGTGCCGGTGCGGCAGCATTGGCTGCATTGCATCCTCAAGAGTTTGACCCTAAATGATCAATGGACCTTTGCTGCTGGGTATGGTCATTACCGTGGTGCTAATGCTATGGCTCTTGGTGCATTCTATCGTCCTAATAATAAGATGTTATATTCTATTGGTGCTAGCTTAGGTGGCGGAGAGGACCTCTTTAACTTAGGCGTTAGTCTCAAATTTGGTAAGAGTGAACCTTATGCAGACTACTCCAAAGCAGGACTTGTTAAGGTTATCAATGACCAAGATGCAAAAATTAAAGAGCAAGATGAAAAGATTAATGCTATGCAAGAACAAATTGAAAAAATGATGGCTAAGTTGAATTTATAATATAGATTTTTAAGTGTATATACAGCCAACTATGTTACAATAGTAATGTAGTTGGCTGTTGTTTTATAATGAGGTAGTTATGACTGAAATACAAGCTCTTTTATTATTGAAAGCGTCTCTAGAGTCCTCAGATCTTCACGGTGTTGAATCATTACTCGCCGAAGATTGTGTGTATGTATCTACGGGACGTGGTACCATAGCGCGTAATAAAATTGAAAGCATAGAGTTTTTATCGGCTATGACCGATTCTATTAAAGCCGATCGCGTGCCCGTCATCTGTCGTGTAATGCATATTGCTGAAGTTTATGAAGATGATGCATTGTTCCGCGAAGGCCGTGTAGGTCTTACGGTGGCCTATGATGAAGGCGATACATATGCGTATATGTTATTTGTAGACCTTAATGACGATGGTCGCATTGAGCGCATCGTGTCTAGCCAAGAAAACTATACCATCGAATATGATGATCTTCGTCTGTCTTTGGATGAGTCACCATATCGCTTTATGACCGTGCCCCATACGGTGAAAGACTGGATTGTAGCACTTAGTATATGGCTTGAAACAAACAATCTAGATGTAGACGATTTCTACAAATATATTGCAGAGGATACAAAGGTAGTATTCCAAAAAGGTGATGCCGAATCCATTACCCTTGAAAATGGTCTCGATGTAGAGGACTATTTTGATCAGTTGATGAATCAATATTTTGCTGCTGTGCCGCACATTATTCGCGATGAAGAGGATAAACTCATCTTAACATATGGACCTATGAGTCTCATTGTGAGCCTTAACGAAGAAGGTGAGTTGGCCTTAATCAGTATGTACATAGATACTCGTGATGAAGATGAGGCCCTTGACGATATAGGCTATATTGAAGAGGACTTAGCAGAACTAGCAGAAGAAAATATAGATGAAGAGTTTTAATAGAACGTATAAAGAGGCAGGAGCTTGCTCCTGCCTCTTTGCTGTATTATTTTGTTGTAGCATTTATAAATGCTTTAAATAAGCGCTTTGCTTTTTCGTCATTTATTGTCATCATTTCTGGATGGAACTGGCAAGCTACAAGCCATGGATAGTTATCATCCTCTAAGCCCTCCACAGTGCCGTCTTTGGCATGGGCCGTAATATGCAAACTATCGCCCACATCCTTTACCGATTGATGGTGATGTGAGTTCGTTACCCAATTAGTATGTCCAATAGCGTTGGCTAATTTTGACTTACTATCAATTGCTATTGTATGGGTTCCAAGGGCTGGCGTTTGATTTTGTGAATGTTTTAAGGAGCAGGATGTATCATATTTTAAATCCTGATATAATGTGCCACCACGATATACGTTAAGGATTTGAAGTCCACGGCAGATGGCAAAGATCGGAATTTGTTTTTCTTCGGCAGCTTTCAACAAAGCAAAGTCAAATTGATCTCGCTCCGGCCAAACATCTTCGATGCCTTGTAAAGGTTCTTCACCATAGTGCAGAGGGTACACATCGTGACCACCAGTAAGGAGGAGCCCATCTAAACGAGAGAGTGATTCTCGGGCAACCTCTAGATTTTTTGTAAAAGGAATAATAACTGGAATTCCACCAGCTTCTTCGATAGAGCGAGCATAATCATCGTTTACAAAAGCTCTTAACACATCTGCAAAAGGCGCTTCATTTGTACGCAATATGCTGCCAGAAATACCGATACATGGTTTAGTCATCGTATCACCTCATATATAAATCATAGTTTCAATTATATAAATTGGTAGTAACCTTATAGGTCTATATCAATACCATATAAAAGAGAAGGTCTAACAAGAAGCCTTAATCCTATACATTAGTTTTAATACTATGTATTAGTATATAGCATATATTTTTAATAGACTATAACATAATGCACAAGTACTATTTCTATGCTAACAATTCTATATATTAAGACACTGTCATACTTATGAAAAAACAAAAATTTAAAGAAAATTGATAAATATTTAATAATTAGGTATAATAATGGTTAGCTTAAGAGATAGAAGTATAGAGGAGTGTATTTATGAATTTGAAACGACTGATAGCATTAGGTTTTCTTGGTATGACATTAGGTATGGGACAGGCCTATGGAATTTCTGTCAATATACCTGGTGCTGATGCGACAATGTCTGTAGATGAATATCAGAATTATCGTAAGAATACAGCAGAGTCTCGTCTAATGGAACAAAAAATAGTAGAGCGTGTTACAAAGGCTGATGAGGCGATTCCTAATTATGATATGTCTAGATTACCAGCAGATATTTATCATAATACGGAATTGAATCATGGTATTAAGTACTCTAGTACAGTGTTTATTTTAAAAGATCATGGAGCGGATATAAAATTTACTGTTCCTGAAGCGAGTATCGTAGGGCATACTGATGAGAGTTCCGGTAAGCATAAGGAGATAACACGCAGTGGTGGTATCTTGAGTTACGATGGTGAATGGTCTTATGAGTTAAGACCACAGCCAAAGAGTGAGAATTGGGAAGACACTAATATAGCCTATAATAAATTGAATTCAGAATCTATGAAAGACGTATTTTATAAGAAACGTAATCCTATATCGAATGAAGATAAACGTAGTATAAAGGTTTTAGGTGCCAATCCTTTTACATATACAACTGTTAACAAGGCTACATGGGATGTGTTTGAATATAAAAATAACCGAATAGTAGGTACCATAAACTTTACAATGTCTAAACAGCCAACGATCTCTTATCATCTTGGTTATATACCTTCTAAGAGTGTTTCAAAAAAATTAAGTGCTCAAGGTGAAGATACAGTAGTCCAAACTATTATGGCCCCATTGGCCAATATTGTATTGCCATCTGTTAAGCCTGCTAGTGATATACTAGAGTACACCTCTGAGGTACATAGAGGGCCTTTCACATTTAGAACTCTAAAAAATAGTAAATCTAAGGGAACGAAGATTACTAAAACTGGTAAGCAAATAGAGTATTTCCAATCAGGTAAAATTAAAGAGTCTATTTCAGTAGGCCCTCTTCATAAAAGGGATGACGTAAAAGCACAAAATCTTTTATACAATTCTTTAATGGACTTTGTAGGTGTAGATTCATTAAATGAAGGCAAGCCAATTCAATATGCGACCGTATGGAATGATGGGTTGCCTGGCATATATTTTGAAGTTAAAGGCGAAAAAGATACTATATTTATTATGACTGTGTTTGATGATACACATCGTTATTCTCACTATATATTAAAGCCTCATGATGTTCATGTTAGTAACTTTAAGCTTCGTGATATTGTGCAATATGTAGATTATAAGCAAAACAAAGAGAATTACAGAAAGTATAAGGCGGGTTTAGGTATGCCATCGTATTTATTGGAAGAAAAACTGCTAGAAAAAATAGCTAATAAAAAATAGCTAATAAAAAATAAATGTCTTTTCATAGGGCATAATCATATAGAGATCATATATAGAGTATTTTATATTGTTCGATACAAGAAAGAGGACTGACTCGCATAGGTCAGTCCTCTTGTTGTTATATGTAATTATCTAAAGAATCTACCAATCAACGGCATATTAGCCCCGTCATTTTTATTGATTCCTTTTAATAGAACCATAATGATAACATAGAGGACTAACCCTTCGATACCTGTGAGTATAAAGTTACCCCACATTGGTAAGATATCTGTTAAGTAGTGGTAACTCATAAAGATGAGTATACCCATGACACCGGCACTGACCACGTTTTTCCATAGAAGGGAAATATCGAGGAAGTAGCCTGTATATTTTTTGATGTAAATTAAGTTTAATAATGCCGCAAAGCCGATATCTGCAACGGTTGCCCACGCAGCACCACCGATGCCAAGCCAAGGTATGGAGGTTAAGTTCCAGTTTAAGATAACCTTGATAACAAGGGCGATAGCCATGTTGATAACTGGGATACGAGGTTTATTTAAACCTTGTAAATCCCTGTTGTTACTTGGTGAACACCGAGGAAGAAGATGGAGAAGGCTGTAATTTGTGTAGCCAACTCTGCTTTTGGTGCATTATAGATTAATGTTACCGTTGGAGCAGCTAATACATAAAGGAGTACCGTAAATGGCACAGTTGCCATAAAGGTAAGTTTCATGGAACCTGATGTACGTGAGTAGATGCCCTCTTGATCTCGTTTGGCAAATGCGTGAGAGATGGCCGGTACGATACTCGTAGCCAAGGCCGCCGTAATGATAGTAGCCAAATTGATGAGTGGTACTGCCATGCCTGTTAAGTAACCGAATAGCTCTGTTACTTCATTCATGGAGAAACCCGCCACTAATAGTCTACGAGGTACGATGAGCAAATCTAGGTTAGCCGTCAATGGCAACATGATACTGGCCAAGGAAATCGGCAAAGCCAATCCTACAAGGCGTGTTAAGATTTCACCACTGGATTCCCGTGGGCCATCGTAGCTTTCACCAGTACTACTAGCCTTAGGCAATTTGTAGTAATAGTATAGGAGTACTAGAAAGGCACCAAAGGCACCAACGCCGGCGCCTAGACTAGCACCGCCTGCTGCCTCAGGTAAACCGTAAGGCAATAGAATGGCCGCCGCACCGAGCATAACGATAACGCGCAAAGTTGCTCAACGATTTGACTGACCGCTGTAGGGGTCATCATTTCATAACCTTGAATATAACCACGGAAACAGGATATCCAAGTTACAAAGAACACTGCCGGAGCGAGCGCGATAATAGAGTAGTAGGCACGACTTTCCGTAATGATGCCACTAGAGATGAGCCAATCCGCACCAAAATACATGGCGAGGCTGGCGATGAGTCCTGTTATGGTGAGCATAATAAAGGAAAGATTGAATACTCGTTTGGCCCCACCAAAGTCGTGTAGGGCTAGCCGTTCTGCCGTTAATATAGAAATGGCGATTGGCACACCTGCGCTCGAAATTTGTAAGAGTAATAAATAGATAGGAAAGGCCATCTGGTAGATACCGATGCCTTCACCGCCTAAAATACGGGATAGAAGAATCCAGTTAATACTACCGATGGCTTTTACTACGAAACCGGCAATAGTTAAAATTAAGGTTCCTTTTAAAAATCCACTAGCCATTGATTATAGAGTGTTGGAAGAACCCAATACGTTTTTAATTTTGTGAGCTACCATGCCTTTAATAGCGTCACGAGCAGGTCCTAAATATTTACGAGGGTCAAACTCGGATGGATTTTGAGCCAAGTATTCGCGAACAGATGCAGTCATCGCAAGGCGAAGGTCTGTATCGATGTTGATTTTGCAAACTGCCATTTGAGCTGCTTGACGAAGCATTGCTTCAGGCACGCCTTGTGCACCTGGAATGTTGCCACCAAATTCGTTACATTTTGCTACGAATTCAGGCAATACAGAGGATGCACCATGTAATACGATTGGGAAGTTAGGCAATAATTCGCCAACTTTTTTCAAACGATCGAAGTCAAGGTAAGGATTGCCTTTGAATTTGTATGCACCATGGCTAGTACCGATAGCGATTGCTAAGGAGTCTACGCCTGTAAGATGTACAAATTCAGCCGCTTGTTCAGGGTCTGTGAAACGAGCGTCAGCGTCAGATACATTTACATCGTCTTCAACACCAGCTAAACGACCAAGTTCAGCCTCTACTACAACGCCATGAGCGTGAGCATATTCAACAACTTGTTTAGTGATTTTTACGTTTTCTTCAAAATCATGGTGAGATGCGTCGATCATAACGGATGTGAAACCGCCATCTACACAGTCCTTACAGATTTCGAAGGAATCGCCGTGGTCAAGATGAAGCGCGATAGGTAAGTTGCTGTCTTCAAGAGCGGCTTCTACTAGTTTTACAAGATAAATATGTTTAGCATATTTACGAGCACCTGCAGATACTTGTAAGATAAGAGGGGATTGTTCCTCTTTGGCTGCATCTACGATACCTTGCACGATTTCCATATTGTTAACGTTGAAAGCACCTACTGCGTAACCGCCTTCATAAGCTTTTTTAAACATTTCCGTAGTCGTTACTAATGGCATAATGTCCTCCTTGGCATAGTAGCCGATTCTATGTATTTTGAAAGTATTGTCATCAACTTATGATGATACATATCTATTCATTGTTAGTATATCAAGAAACAATGTAAAGTACCACAATTTTTATACTGTTTTATGGATTAAGTATATTTTTCATGTCCTCTGGTAGAGGTGCACGTAATTCCATGTGTTTTTGTGTCATAGGATGGGTGAAAGATAGATATCCTGCGTGTAATGCTTGGCGCTGAATTAGGTCTAAATGACCACCATATAAATCATCACCAGCTAAAGGAAAACCTAAATGGGATAGATGTACACGAATCTGATGGGTTCGGCCCGTATGCAATACACATTGCACATGAGTGAGAACCTGTTGCGTGCTCATATTTATATCCATTTGTATTGGCTCGGAAGCTATGTGGTGTGTCAATACCGTCACATCTGTACGAGCCGGTTTGCCGATTAATGTGCAACACCGTTCGATGATGCTACCCGGTTTACGTCCGATTGGATAATTAATGGTTAGCGATTGACTTGGCATAGTGCCTTCAACGATGGCGTCGTAGACCTTTTGAAATTTTGTGCGTTGCTTATCAAAGGCGTGTTGTACTACCGATGTTTTAGCGATGATGACGATGCCCGATGTGTCCTTATCGAGGCGATGGACGGGGTGAAAGTCATGAGCTTGTTCGGTTTCGTCATAATAATAGAGAACGCCATTTGCCAATGTTCCCTCGCGTACTGTCGAGGTAGGGTGCATAAGAACACCGGCGGCTTTATTTACAGCGAGGATGTAATCGTCTTCGTATACGATTTCCAGATTCATTGGAGTGCGTGAAAATTCTTGTTCAGGTGCTAATTTCATAAGTAGATGATCTCCGCCATGAACAAGGGTATCCCATGTAGCCGATTGTCCGTTAATGGTGATGATCCCATTATTTTTTAGACGTCGTCGCATGCGCTGTGAAATATGCTGTTGTTTTATGATGTGATTCATAGATTGCGTGTGTACATTAGCATCTACAATCAAGTCGATTATGGTTGCTGTTTTCATAGGTCCTATTATAGCAAAAAAATAATGGATGAAGAATTTTTCACAATTTGTTGTATATATAAAGGGCTATATAGTATAATTTATGTTAATAGTTGTTTATAAAATTTTTATATCTAGAATACTTTGAGTAATAAGAGGAGAGGCCTATGAAACTCAACAGAAAATCTTTATTAGTCGCATGTGTGTTGGCGGCTATGTCTACGAGTGCTTTCGCAGCATCTAGTACAACATCCACTAGTAGTACAACAGTAACAAATCATGATACACCAACATCTACAAGTACGCGTGTAACACGTGAACAACATAGTGCATCCACATCTACTACTAATATTTCTACGACTGAAAAGGTATCTACTAAATCAAGTGGTACAACTGTATCTGTTGGTGTAGGGCAATTAGGTGATTATGTAGCCGTACCAATTATTGGAGCCACTCAAAAATTAGCACCAGAAGCATTTAAGTCTCTCCAAGCAAACATTGATGAGGCTACTGAAAGTAATAGTGCTTTTATTAAAATGGGTCAATTAGCTAAGGTTAAGCAAAATGGTAAATGGGGACTTGTAGGAACTAATGGTCAAGTTTTGCTTGATCCACAATATAAAGAGTTGGATCCATCTTATGCTGAGGACGGAACATACTTCGTAAAGTTAAAGAAAACTTTAGAACATATTAAAGTAGATGGTACCGTTTTATCAACTGGTAAAGATGCCTTAGATGAACAGGTTAAACAAATTATTGATCATCATGATGAGACTGTAAACAAGAATCAAAATTCGTTAAACCATAAGGAAACCTATGCAAGTGATTCTTATACGGCCGTTTCTGTAAAAGGAAAATGGGGCTTTACTGATGCATCAGGTAATACTGTAATCGCACCACAATTTAAAGAAGTATATACGAAATTTAGTGAAGATCGTGCTTTTGTAAAAGATGCGAAAGGTAAAACTGTAGCAATTGATGGCACAGGTAAGACTGTATTTGAAGCACCATCTAATGATATTGACGCATATGATGATGGATTGGCAGAATTCCGACGCCATATAAGCAAGTTTAATCTTGGAGGCTTGTTGAGTATGGCTGTAGGAATAACCCTTAGTAATCATGGCGGAATCTATTATGGTGATGCATGGAACCCTGTATATGATGGTGTAAAAGCGCGGTTATATTAATCGTGATGGTAAAATTGTTATCGACAGTAAAAATGATGCAGTTTGGCCAATTACTGCTTACGGTACACTTGTGAAAAATCAAGGTCTTATTGGGTTCGTAAATCGTGAAGGTAATTATATTATTCAACCAGGTAATTATGATTTAGGCGAATTTAGTGATATTAATGGATTGTTAGTACTTATCAATAAAGATTCTAAAAAAGCGGGTGTATTTGACGTGGATACAGGTAAACAAGTTATTCCGTTTACCTATGATTCTATTAGATTTGTAAGCCTAACTAATATGGTTGTCGTGAGTGGTGATAATCAACAGTTAATCGATATGACAACAGGAAATGTCATTTTGACTACCTCCAAAGATATGGGGATAAACAAATTTAGTGGACCATATACTTGGGTACATAAGACCTCTAGTGATTATAAGCTTATTGATGATAGTGGTAAAGTATTATTTAGTGATAACACAATCACTTCTGCAATGCCCGTTAAACATGGTTTTGCTCGTTGCAAAATCTCAAGGTAAATGGGGGATTGTAAATCTACGTGGTGAGTGGGTTGTACAACCACAGTATGAGGATATTGAGATTTTATAGATAGATTGTATTATAATAAAAATTTATGTATTGGTTATCCTAGTATATTATGTTGTGTAACTATAAATGAGGAATTCATTAATTTTTCATGATATGCTATACTGTAGTTATAAATTGGCTTGTGAATTTATTTGCTTTTTGGAGGAATATATGAAAACATCTAAAGCATTATTAAAACTTTTGGTTGTAGGTTGTCTTAGTGTTTCTTGTGCATTACCACTGACTGCTTCAGCAGAAGATGCAAGTGCGATGCAAGAATCTGTAGTTAAGTCAGAATTACCATCTGGAGTTAATCGCATTCAGTTGTTAAAGAGTGGTGAAACTACGGCAACTGTAAAGACATCATCTGTTGCTGCTGGACATGCGTATATTCCTAAAGATACAAATATAAATTTAGAATTAATCGATCCTATTAGTTCTAAGAAAAGCAAAGAAGGAAATACCTTTAGATTAAAGACCATAGAAAATTTACTAATTAATGATGTAGTTGTTATTCCAGCAAACCAAGAGGTATTAGGGACAATTACAAAATGCAAGAAAAAATGGTATGCTTGGACGCAAAGGTCGTTTAGAGTTTAAAATTGATAGCATTAAGACTATTAATGGTGTAAATGTTCCATTAACTGCAGAAGTTAAAGGTAAGGGCCATTCTGATAATGGAGCAGTTGCCGTTGCTGCTGCAGTAAGTTTGGTTGGTGGCTTGTTCATGAAAGGGACTAATATATACTATGAACCTGGCCAAAAATTTGTAGCTGTTGTATCTACTGATACAGATTTAAATGCATCAGTGGAAGATTTGCCTAATGCTATGAATCCAAGCAAACCTACTGGTCAAAATATTGTTTTACCAATTAAATAAAATATAAGTAGTATTAATACCCAATAGTGATAAATTTTTAAAAATATTGCTATTGGGTATTTTAGTTGATTATATAAAGATAATAGGATACGAAGATAATTATTGTATTTAAGATTAATGAAAAAAATCATCATAATCTAATTATTTGAATTCCTAGTAAATATTGATAATTTACGATATAATTATATAGATGTATTCTATTCAATGAATACGTGGATGATGATGAAAATAATGCGTGAACCCCATGCCCAACGGGTTCAGGTGTAGGGAGGTATAATATGGCTAAAGATTGTTCCTTTGACGTAGTATCTGAAGTTGAGATGCAAGAGGTAGATAATGCGGTAAACCAAGCCAAGAAAGAAATTGGTACGCGTTATGATTTCCGCGGTTCTAAAGCAGAAATTAGTCTTGAAGGTGACACCATCAAAATTATTGGCGATGACGAATATAAATTGAATGCTATTATCGATGTATTAAAAGGCAAGATGGTTAAGCGTAATGTAGCGATTAAAAATCTTGACTATGGCAAGATTGAACCAGCTGCAGGTGCAACTGTACGTCAAGTAATTACTATTAAAAAAGGCATCACAAAAGAAAATGCTAAAGAAGTAGTAAAAGCAATCAAAAACATGAAATTAAAGGTACAAGCATCTATTCAAGAGGATCAAGTGCGCGTATCTGGCAAAGGATAAAGATGATTTGCAAGCAGTGATTCAAATGTTAAAACAATTGGATATTCCTGTAGAATTGCAATTCGTTAATTTCCGTTCCTAATAACATGGATATAAAAAATAGGGTTAGATTGATTCCTTTGAATCGCTAACCCTATTGGTGTAGGAGGCCCTATGAGAGTAGAGGACATGAAGGGTGGATATACGACCGGTTCATGTGCTACGGCAGGAATGAAAGCTGGTTTATTGGCTCTCTTAGATAAGAAGATTGTAGATAAGGTGGTTATTGAAAACCCACAAGGTCAATATATTGAGGTGCCTATTAAGGCCGTAGAGATTATATCTGATACGGAGGCTAAGGCAACCGTTATGAAAGATGGCGGAGATGATCCCTGATGTAACACATGGCAATGATGTGGAAACGACCATTACCCTTGATAATTCTGGGGAGATTCGCTTTCGCGCAGGCTTTGGTGTCGGCACCGTAACGAAACCAGGTCTAGCAATGCCGCCAGGCGAACCTGCCATTAATCCGGGTCCACGGGCTATGATGAAACTTGTCTTTGAGGAATTCTGTGTTCATGGTCAAGGCGTAACGGTAACCGTTAGTGTGCCTAATGGTAAGGTGTTGGCTAAGAAGACATTGAATCATACTCTTGGTATTGAAGGTGGTATCTCCATTATTGGTACGACGGGCATTGTAAAACCGATGAGTGAAGAAGGGTTCAAGAATTCTTTGGTGCCTCAGTTAAAGGTGATGAAAGCCAATGGCTGTGAAACAGCGGTTCTCGTACCAGGACGGATTGGTCAAGATTTGGCAGAACAAGTGCTTGGTATCCATAAGAACCAAATGGCTGAAACGAGTAACTTCATCGGATTTATGCTTGAACAAGCCGTTCATATTGGATTTAAACGTATCTTGATTATTGGTCATATTGGTAAACTTATTAAGCTTGCTAGCGGAAGTTTTCATACCCATAATCGCATGAGCGATGGTCGCATGGAAAGTATTGTGGCCTATGCAGCCCTTGAAGGTGCATCACAGGCGGTTTGTGAAGAGTTATTTAATTGCCAAACTACAGAATCTACGTTCCCTATCTTTAGAGCGAGAAGGACTAACTGGTGTTTATCAACGTGTGGTAGATCGTGCATCGTTACGTAGTGAACGATATATTGCCAACGAGGCTGAAGTAGGTATTATTATTACCACATTAAAGGGTGAGATTTTGGCTATGGATAAACATGCTAAAGAGATAGGAGAGCTTGAACAATGGCACATACCTTGTATATCGTAGGCATTGGTCCGGGCAATCCTGATTATGTGGTGCCTAAAGGCCTTAATTTAATTAAACATGCTACAGTATTGGTAGGCAGTGAACGGTCCTTAGAGGACTTTCAAGAGCCTGGCCAAATTACATATCCTGTAACAGGTAAGCTAAGCATGTTATCTGAACAAATTGAGCGTGAGCTCAACGATTATGACGTAGTTGTTATGGTCAGTGGTGATACGGGCTACTATAGCTTGTTACCGTATTTGAAAAAGAAATTTCCCACCACGCGTATTGAAGTGGTGCCAGGCATTAGTTCCATGACATTTGCCTTTGCACGTCTTAATGAGGTGTGGCATGATGCGGATTTAATGAGTTTTCATGGACGCCAACCAGCGCCTGAGAAACTCGTGTATGAAGCAGGGAAAAAGATGGGATTCTTAACGGATCCTGAATATAATCCAGCGCATATTGCGCGTATTTTAATAGATGCAGGTTGGCCAAAAGAAACGAGAGCTGCAGCCCTTGAGCGCTTGAGTTATGACGATGAGAAAATTGTAGACTCCACGCTAGAGGTTCTTACAGAACTCGAAGGCTTTGGACATTCTGTTATGGTGGTACTAGGATGAGACATTTTTTCGGAATTCCTGATGAGGAATTTATACGCGGTGACGTGCCGATGACGAAATGCGAGATTCGCAAAGCCGTTATGAATGAAGCGCGCATCGAAGAAGATAGCATCGTCCTCGACGTAGGTGCAGGTACTGGGTCGATTTCAATTGAAGCGGCTCTTGCAGCACCTAAAGGACATGTGTACGCTATCGAACGTTTTGATAAAGGCATTGAGTTGATTCATGAAAAATATGAAGAAATTCAATGTAAATAATATGACTGTTATAAAAATCCAAGGCTCCAGAAGGTATGGAAGATTTACCTGAGCTTGATGCGGTTATTATCGGCGGCAGTGCTGGTGGTATGACGGGCATTATGGATGAAGTACAACGGTTGTTAAAGGTAGGCGGTCGCCTTGTTGTAACGGCGGTAACGATGGAAACGGGTTATACCATTTTAAAAGAGTTGAAAGGTCGTCCTTTCACCTATGAAGGGTACCAAATGTCCATTAGCCGCTATCGTAAGGCTGGTCCATATCATTTGTTGGACCCATTGAGTCCAATTTTTATTGTATCTGCAACGCGTATCGCAGAAGGAGAGTAATATGGTTGACGTGCATATTGTAGGCGCAGGCCCTGGGGATCCAGAGCTTATTACGCGAAAAGGCTATCGTTTAGTACAAGAAGCGGACGTTGTTATCTATGCTGGTTCCTTGGTGAATCCTGCTATTTTAGAGGCTTGTAAACCTAGCTGTGAAATTCATAACAGTGCTACTATGAATCTTGATGAGGTACTAGCTGTTATGAAAGCATCCGTAGCAGAAGGCAAAAAGGTTGTCCGTTTGCACACTGGCGACCCTGCTATTTACGGTGCTATTCAAGAGCAAATGGATGCTTTGGCTGGCATGGGGATTACCTATGAAGTGGTGCCTGGCGTAAGTTCGTTCCTTGCTACTGCAGCAGCATTAAAACAAGAGTACACATTGCCAAATGTATCTCAAACCGTCATTATTACGCGCATGGAAGGCCGTACACCAATGCCTCCAAAGGAAAAATTGCGCATGTTAGCATCTCATGAAGCGACCATGTGTATCTTCCTTAGCGTTCAAATGCTAGATAAGGTAGTGGCTGAACTCATCGAAGGCGGTTATGATAAAACAACACCTGTAGCAATCGTAGTGAAAGCTTCTTGGCCAGACCAACGCATTATTCGTGGCACATTAGAAACGATTGCGGATATCGTGGCTGAAGAAGGCGTATTACGTCAAGCTATGATCGTTGTTAGTCATGTATTAGATAGCGAATACGAATTATCTAAGCTTTACGATAAGGGCTTTGCTCACATGTATCGTAGTGCTAAGGACTAGTGTGATGAAAGCACTAGAAACTGTTGCGCCTTTGACGGGAAGCAAGAAGAATAGGACAGCTATTCTTTCTGTGTCTGAACGAGGTGCAAAGCTAGGTCAACGCATTAGGTCTTTAGTGGCACCTCATGCAGATTGCTTTGAAAAGGAAAATCGTCCATCTGGAGGCGAGGCCATCTATTTTGATTCTCTCAAACATCATATTGGACAGATTTTCAAAGATTATGATCAAGTGTTGTGCATTATGGCACTGGGCATCGTAGTGCGCATGATTGCACCATATATTGAGCATAAATCTAAGGACCCTGCGATTGTTGTAATGGACGAAGTAGGACACCATGTAATTAGCTTATTATCTGGTCACCTGGGGGGCGCCAACGAATGGACGCAGTCCATTTCGCTGGCCATCGATGCGGACCCGGTTATTACAACCGCTACGGATGTAAACGGATTGCCAGCGCCTGACGTGTTGGCGCGCCATGAGCATCTGTTGGTAGATGATTTCCAAACCTTAGTGGATGTGAACTCAGCTGTCGTCGCAGGTGAAACGGTTAATTATTATATCGATAACACATTGGTCAATGCACAGCATTTAGCACAATCTGCTACAGCACATATCGGTACTCATGGTACTGTTCAGATGGTAGATGTATTTACATTGCCTGAGACTAATGGCGTTCGTCGCGTAGTGATAACGGATAAGGTGATTCCTGAGTATACAGAGCAACTTATTTTACGCCCTCGTACGTATACGATGGGCATAGGTTGCCGCCGAGATACGCCGAAGGAACTCATCCTCGATGCTATTACGCAATCATTACAGGTACATAAGCTTTCACCAAAAAGTATCGTCACAGCTGCATCGGTTATTGTAAAACAAGATGAAGTCGGTCTATTAGAGGCTGTAAATGAATTAGGGTGGTCTATCCATTTCTACACACAAGAAGAGATAGCACCCGTTATAGAAGAACAGGATTTAAAAGAATCCACATTTGTAAAAGGAACAATAGGAGTAGGAAACGTATGCGAGACAACGGCATTACTAGCGGCCAAGAGCCAAACATTAATACAACACAAAACGGTGTATCCCAAAACAACGGTAGCCATTGCACAGGTAACATCAAAGTAATCGGTATTGGCCCTGGGGACGCTGAATTTATGACACCACAAGCACGGGAAGCAATTTTAGCGGCAGATCGTGTAGTCGGTTATTTAACATATCTTGATTTGATTAAAGACCTTATCGAAGGTAAAGAGACTGTTGGTACAGCGATGATGCAAGAAGTAGATCGTTGCCAACAAGCTGTTGACCTTGCAGTAGCAGGCCATCAAGTAGTCGTAGTATCCTCTGGTGACTCAGGTGTATACGGTATGGCAGGTCTTGTATTGGAGCTTGCTAACAAAGTACCAGCTGACACACGTCCTTCTGTAGATATCGTACCAGGACTTAGTGCTGTAAACGTAGCAGCATCTGTTTTGGGTGCACCATTGATGCATGACTTTGCCGTTATTTCACTAAGCGATTTGATGACTCCATGGGATCTTATCAAAAAACGTGCTGATCTTTGTGCGCAAGGTGACATGGTTATTTCCTTGTACAACCCACGCAGTAAAAAAACGCGTTACTCACTTAGAAGAAGTACGTGAAATCGTTCTTCAATACCGCGACCCTAAAACACCAGTAGGTATCGTACAAAAAAAGCAGGCCGTCCAGGTCAACACATGGTTATCTCTGACCTTGAAAAACTTCACAAAAGAAGAAGTGGATATGCAAACACTTGTTATCATTGGTAACAGCCAAACTTATGTTGAAAAATGGTCGTATGATTACACCTCGAGGCTATAAATTATGATTTGGGTCATCGCTGGTACCTTGGATGGTCGAACCTTAGCGGTAGATATTCAAGAACGAACCGGTGAAGAGGTTCTCGTGACGGTTGTGAGCCAATATGGGGCGGAATTGGCAGCTCATGAAGGCATTACAGTTCATACAGGCCGTCTTGACCAAGAGGCTATGCAACAATTGATTAAGGAGCATAATGTGCGCCTACTCATTGATGCAAGCCATCCGTATGCGGCTATTGTGACTGCAACGGCTCAAGATGCAGCTAAGGCGGTGGGTATCCCTTTTGTTCGGTTTGAACGAAAAGAGGTACCCTTGCCAGACTATGATAAGTTGCATATCGTAGTGGATGAAACAGAAGCAGCTAATCTAGCAGGCAAGTTAGCAAAAGAAAATAATAACCATGTGTATTTGACTACTGGTAGTAAGACAATGCACATCTTTGCTAAATCTGAAGCGTTGCGAGACTGTGAAGTGTGGACACGTATTTTGCCAACTGCTGAGGTGTTGCAAATGATGGAAGACCTCAATGTGAGTCCTAAACGTATCGTTGCCGTACAAGGTCCATTTTCTTACGATATGAATCGTATTATGTTTCACGATACAAAGGCGAGCGTTGTAGTTATGAAAAACTCTGGCCTCGTAGGTGGTGCTGATACGAAATTACAGGCTGCCATCGACCTTGGCATCCACGTTATTGTTATCGATCGTCCGCGGGTAAAACTCGAATGCCCTGTGGTATCATCGAATGATGAATTTTTCAAATTATGGGAGGACACTAATGGATTACGTTAAAAATCCTAAAGCTATTGAAGATAAAAGTATGGAAATCATTTACGATTATGTAAAGGATTTAGGTTTAACCGATGATGAAGTACGCGTTGTATCTCGTACAGTTCACGCATCTGGTGACGTTGAATATGCTCAACTCGTAAAAATGAGTCCTGACGCTGTTCAAAAAGGTATCGAAGCATTAGACGATGGTGCAGATATTTACACTGACGTAGAAATGGTTCGTACAGGTATTTCTAAACCGGCTCTTAAACTTCGTGGTAATGAAGTACATTGCTTAATCAAAGATGAAAACGTAGCTAAAATGGCTAAAGAATTGGGCGTAACACGTTCCATCGCTGCTATGCGTACATTTGGCAAACAATTAGAAGGCCAAATCGTTGCTATTGGTAATGCGCCAACTGCATTGTATGAAGTATTGCGTTTAGCTCTTGAAGAAGGTATTAAACCAGCTCTTATCATTGGTATTCCTGTAGGCTTTGTTGGCGCTGCTGAATCCAAGATTATTTGATGGAAGTATCCCCAGTTCCTTATATCACTGTAAAAGGTAACAAAGGGTGGTAGCCCAATTGCAGCATCCGTATGTAATGCATTGCTTTACACAGACGTAAAACGCAACGATATGCTCTTTGTAGAAGGCAAAGAATCTAAATAATAAGTAACCCGAATCGTTGCATACTGCTGGCGATTCGGGTTTTACTATATCTATTATGAGGTTTATATGTATAATACGGGTGCTGATAGCACCATGTATTGATGAAAGGAGAGGTTACTGTGGACTCTCTGAATGAACGAAAACTCTTTCGCATATCAGTTATTATTGTCTTGGTTATTGCTGTCATAGCTAGCATGATTATCTCACTGATTTGGGGCTCCACACCGGTGTCACTATCGGAGATTTGGCACACATTGTGGGCTAGTGAGCTAACAGATACAGCATCACAAATCATTTGGAATATTCGGTTGCCTCGTAATATTGTTGCCGCATTAGTTGGTGCTTGTTTAGCCGTATCGGGTGCCATTTTACAGGCGGTTATGAAGAACCCTTTAGCAGATCCTCAAATCGTTGGCGTTTCCTCCGGTGCTGGACTTGCCGGTGTTATTATATTTATTCTTTTCCCTGGCTATGATCATATTGTGCCTCTTGTCGCCTTTATAGGTGCTATGGCTGCGGCGTTGATGGTATATGCTCTTGCTTGGAAGAATGGTGTACGCCCAAGCCGTATCATCTTGGCTGGTGTTGCGGTGGCTGCTTTTTTAGGCTCTGGTATTTCTGCACTACTTGTATTCTATGGAGATCGTGTGCAAGGAGCCTTACTTTGGATGGTAGGGGGCTTGGCTGCACGCAGTTGGCCTCAAGTAGAGGTTCTGTTCCCATACGCGTTAGTCGGTCTTATCTTTGCCTGTTTAGGTGCCAAACGTCTTACTATTTTAAGTTTAGGTGATGAAACAGCAAAGGGGCTAGGCCTTAAGGTAGAACAAACGCGGTTTATTATGACTGCTGTTGCAGCTCTATTAGCAGCAGGTGCTGTTAGTATTGCGGGCTTAATCGGTTTCGTAGGCCTCGTTATACCGCATATGTTACGACTTATCATCGGTAATGATTATGCGTATTTACTCCCCGGCTCTGCACTATTAGGGGCACTCGTCCTCGTTGTTAGTGATACGGTAGGCGTGTTATGTGGAGTCCAATTGAGGTACCGGTTGGCATTATTATGGCATTCTTTGGGGCGCCATTCTTCTTATATCTATTGAGGAGGGATAACTAATGAATACGGCTATTGATGTAAACCAGTTATCCGTCACTCTCGGAAATCGTCATATTTTACATGATATTAATGTATCTGTCCCTACTGGTAAAATAACGACTTTAATCGGGCCTAATGGTTGTGGTAAAAGTACACTCTTACGGTCTATGATTGGATATATTCATAGTCCTCGTGAATGTGTGACTATTTTAGGTAAACCATTACAGTCGTATTCACAAAATGAATTGGCACGTCAAATGGCGTTTCTGCCACAGGTGCCTAATATGCCAAAGGATATGACCGTAGAAGAATTGGTATATTGTGGACGCTATCCATACCAAATGTGGTGGAAGAATACGGCCAAAGAGGACCGAGAAATCGTTGACTATGCATTAGGAATTACAAAAACGAATCATTTACGGAATCAATTAATTCCATCCTTATCTGGTGGTGAACGGCAACGGGTATGGATTGCTATGGCGTTAGCACAACAACCAAAATTATTAGTGTTAGACGAACCAACAACATACTTAGATATTAACCATCAACTAGAAATCATGGAATTGTTAAAACGATTAAACGATGAACAAGGGTTAACCGTATTGATGGTACTCCATGAATTGACGCAAGCCGTACAATATTCTCATTATATGGCTATTATAAAAGACGGTCATTTAGTGACAGCTGGAGATACGAAAGAAATCGTATCGGATGAACTATTTAGAGATGTATTCTCTGTAGATGTTCAAATCGATACCTTTGATGATAAACAATATGTACGCGTAAAAGGTTTAGTTGAGTAGATAACTAGACTAATAGTGAAAGAGGGCATTCCCGAAATGGGGAATGCCCTCTTTAGTATGTTAGGATATGTTAAAATGTAACATCAATGCCATATGCTTCTTTCACTAAACGAGCCATAGCCTCAGGTGTTTGTAGACCTGGGTTAAGTAGGAATAGTTTAGATGGTAAGTAAATGACACGATTATTTTGTACAGCCTTAAGATTAGCCCATGCAGGATTATCTGTCATAGCTTTCTTCATGGCCTTTGTAATTTCTTCTTCTTTACCCATGGTAACGACGAAGATAATATCAGGGTTATCAGCGGTTAATGTTTCAAGAGAATACGGTACCGTTTTATCTTTAGTTGTACCATCTAGGTGAGATGTTACAACATTTGTCATACCTAATTCTTTGACCATAGATGCAGTTACCGCTTCATCGGTTTCGGCTGTCACACCTTTACCGGTAGCACGCAATACGGCAATACGTGCAGGTTGTTGGTTTTTAATGGCATCCTTAACCTTTTGAATATTACTTTCATAGGTGGCAATAACGGATTTAGCCTTATCTTGATGGTTTGTTAACTCTCCAAGGAATGTTAGCATTGGCACATTATCCTTGATACCATCGTAATTGAAAAGTACGGCTGGAATATTGTTAGATTGTAATTGAGATTCATATTTTTTATGTTGGTTTTCCAAACCCAATACCACATCTGGTTTTAAATCTAACAATTGTTCCATATTGATATTAGCCGTTTGACCTAATGCAGGTAATGCTTCTAATTCTGGCGCTAATTTATCTGTTGTGCTAGCTCGGGAAACTGCCTTTCCATCTACTGCGTATAGCATGGACAATACAGAATTTGAAAGAACGGCGATGCGTTGCGGATCCTTTGGTACAGTGTAGGTTTCACCATTAAAGGTAAGTTCCTTCGTAGTAGCAGAAGAGCTGGATGTGGTTTTACCACACCCAGCTATTGCTAGTACGATCATGACCAAAGCAAGACTACAAAATAGTAGTTTTTCATGATGTACTCCTATGTACGTTATGTAACGATACTAGTTAAATTGTAGATTGATTATTTATGTAATGCGTCCCAAGATTCGTTAGCACGTTCAACGAATAAGTTACGGATGTTTTGGTTTTCACCTAAACCATGAAGGTAAGTATCTACTTTGAAGCCTTCTTTTTCAAGGATGGATTTATGGGAATCTGGTTCGTCACCAGCCATGTCATTGTTAGCATGGTCGCCGGCAACCATCATGAATGGCATCATTGTAACATGCTTAATACCATGTAATTTCAATTGAGGGATAACTTGTTCAAGATTTGGAGTACCTTCTACAGTGTAGATAAATACATTTTTCATACCAAGAGTATGGATGCGGTCTTGAATTACAGAATAGTAAGCATTGGCAGGATCTGGAGTACCATGAGCCATGATAAGAACAGCATCTTCTTTACCTACTTTAGGGAATTGAGATTGAACAGCTTTTAATGTTTGAATAACTTCATCAGTTTGGCCTTCTTGACCCATCCAGTACATAAGTGGAGTACCTAATGTCATTTTTTTGAAGTTGTTTTTGTAAAGGTTATAAACAGCTACATCATAGTTGTATTCCATGCCAGGGATAACATCCAAGGATGTCAAAGCTACGCGAGAGTAACCTTCAGATTTCAATTGGGCTAATGCTTCTTCAGGAGTTGGGTATGTAATACCTTCTTTTTGTTGGATACGGTCACGAATAATGTGGCTTGTGAAAGCTGTTACTACTTTTGTATTTGGATGAGCTGCTTTAATAGCATCTACAGTAGCATCAATTGTTTTAGCACGAGTATCTTTGAAAGTTGTACCAAAGCTCATAACAACGATAGCATCTTTGTTTGGTAAGTTTTGTAAAGCTTCAGTATTGTGTGTACGAACACCGATTGTAGAAGCTTCTTTTAATGCTGGAGTAGGGTCTTTTACTTCAGGATTTAATTGGTATGCAGCGTGACCAAGCACAGGAGCACCAAATGTCAATGCGAAAGCCGCCAATGCAGCAGAAACAGTTAATGCATGTTTTTTTACACTAATCATAAGTGAATCACCTCATTAAACAACATTATCTGACTATGCAGACATAAATATATATAATCTATAATTAATCGTAGCAAGTAGTGGAATATAAGTCAATAAACCCCATACCTGTACAAGTATAGATAATATAAGGGTTTATTAATAAAATATTATGATAAATATATAGTGCTCTTATGTTTGAGGTTAATATTCTTATTAGTTATAATGGTATAATTATAAGTAATTCACCTTGTGTATCTAGATATATACATATATTTGAAACATGATTTATAGAGAGATGAAACACTTCTTCAGAGTTCTTTTAGTAGGCATATCTTATAAAAAAATATGTTATATAATTAGATAGATTAAAAAAATAATAAAGTATTGTATTATTTCTTTAAACTATTAGAGAGTTTATCGGAAATATTCTGCTTCATATTGCGGATAGACTGACTAATAATAGGAGGAGATAATTTGTGTGTTGAGAGCGTATTACTAACGTTTCTAAATGACCAACGATTTCGATGGATTTCTTCGTTAATATTATTGGTTGGTTTCTTTATCGGCAGCCTACAAGATATGAATTATGAGCTTTCACTATCTGTTTTAGAAGGTATGTTTCCCGCATTTTTATATGCGTGCGTTGTATTAGGCCCTATATATAGAAGGCGAAAGCTATATAAACTTATTTATAAACGAGCGTTAAGGAATTGTGGCTCTCAAACAAAAGTATTTTTCTATGTATTTTTAGGCTTACACGGCAAATTGCTAGGAATTAATATAGTTCCTAAAAGTAAGTTTAAATGGAGCTTTATTATTTTTAGCTACATAGTATTTATATTTTGGTTAATACAAAGCGAGATGCCGCTGGTTATAAAGTTGTTGATTATAGTCATAGCGACCTATAGAGCTGTAGTTGCTATAAACTCGTAAATAGATAGAGGCTTATAGTAAGATCGTGCTGTCGATATGTCAGAGGCACTGAAAAAAACTTCATAAAATTAATGTTTCTTAATATAAGGGATGGTTACTAGTGATAAAGAGTAATTTTACTAATGAAGCTGTTAAAAATTTTTAAAGAGTAGTATAGATAAAACTGTAGAAAATATTTATACGTTGGATTTAATTGGAAATAATACCGAAATATTATCCTATACAAATGAAATTAGTGATGGAATTATTTATATAGAATTTTTCTGATTTTGTGTTGCAATTTATGAACTGTCCTGTAGTGTTTGAAAATATAGAGGATTATGCATCTTTAGATCTTAAAGTACTTTCCAAAAAAAGAGTTTTTTTGGTTGCTACATCAAAACATACATTGATTAGCAATCTAATAAATTCTCCTATAATAGATATACAAATTGTTAATGATAAATTTACTAATTGGTGTGGAGACAGTATTGATGTAGATATTGCATTGAAGATAATAATATCAAATCATGTGTACTATATAGTTTTATGGGATAACCTACCTGGTGAAATAAATTTAATTTGTGCTGATGATATAATGAGTGAAGAAAAAAAGACTGGTTGAGAGATCGAATTACTGGTTATTGGAAATCTAAGTCACCTAATTTTTTTCCTTATTTAATCGACGTGAAGTAAGTTTGAGTGGACGATTGAAGAGTGTTTATGGAGATGATTTTATCGTAAATGATAATCTAAGAGATTTAAATCAAGAACATATAGATGTTGATACTAATTTAATCAAATAATAGTTGAATAAATTAGTATCATTAATATTATATGCGAATTTGGAGGCTTAGAGGCGTTATTGATGTATTTAAAGAATGAGTTATCTCTATTCGAAATTAATTTAAAATCATTTTTGGTGAATCAACGTATTGGTAGGATACCTTATGTATTTGGGTGTTTATTTATATCCATACAAAAAAATAATCATGTATATAATAATTATCGGATTATTTTTCGAATCATTTGGAGTATCAACATATTAGCTTAATTATTTCACAAATTATTGCTCTCATAGCCTATATTATATTAATTATTTTTAGATTGCATGATATAGGAAAAAAGTATCGTAAATATTCTTTATATAGTGGGGGTTTATATTATTATTCATTTATTGTGGGGAATGGAATTATCGTTTTTCGTCCATTACTAACTCCTTTTTTTATATAGTGCTTTTTTTACCCAATAGATAGCATAATAATATATATTCTACCTATATTATTTTTTTAGGTATTTATCCTAGTATAGAAACAACAAATAAATTTGGATTAGCTAATGGTGATGATATTATAGGTAATACAATTATTACTTATGGAAATAATAAATTTGCTTTTTAAATTAAATAAAGGAACCATAGAGAGAATCTTTGAATATACTTGGACTGTATTATTTTTCTCGATTAGTTGATACTAAAGGGCGATCAACTAGAGAAGAATTTATATTAGGTATTTTTGGGCGGAAGACTTCTAATAACAGTCATTATGTATTCATTTATTGCTATAGTTAGTTTAATTTATCAACATTACCCTATGGTTTATATTCCTAAATGGGGCTTACTTGTTCCATACATATGGCCTTTAATTGCGTTTATGACATTATTTATTCGTAGATTACATGATAGTATGTTGAGTGGCATATGGCTTATTGGCTTCATTATTCCTTATGTAAATGTTTATGTCTTATATCATCTTTTTGTTAAAGGCTTCTTGGCGTGTGAAGTCGTATTAAGTTAAATCTAGCAAAGTCGGTGGTGCTTTTTTTAGTATATTACTTAATAGACTCTTGTGTTTGCCTGATAATATTTCTCATTGACTTTCATATATTAATCTTGTATTATTAATGCATAGTAGTTGATAATAGTTTTCAATTATGAAATCTATTTCATATATATGAGTATATGGAGGTCACATATGAAAGGTATAATTATTGCATCCTTCGGATCAATTTATAAAGAAGCAGTGGAAACATCCATTGGTACTATAGAGTCTAAAGTTCGTTCCTTATACAGAGATGTAGAGGTACGACGGGTATTTTTGTCTGATGCATTGGTGGAAAAGTGGAATGAAAAATATGACGATATAATTTCTTCTTTCACAGAGGTCATGCAAGAATTTAGCCGCAAGGGGATAGATGAGGTCTATATTCAACCAATCACTCTTGTAGCAGATCAATGTTATCAACAAATGCGCAAACAAGCTCTTAAATTTCTTCACAGCAGTGAATATGGCTTCACCCAAGTTAATATTGGTAAACCTTTATTGACATCCTTGGGGGTGAAAAACTACGCTGATGATTATGAAGCAACCATTGATGGAATTATGCGTCATATCAATACAAAATCTCTCAATAAATCGGTTTTATTGATGGCAAATGGACAAAATCAATTGGAATTCTCTACATTACAATTGAAAGCCATGTATGGGGTAGCACCTAATGTAGCGGTATTTACTACAAATGGTTTCCCTACATTTAAACAAGCGTTGACCTTAGTAGAACGTATGGGGACATAAGGACATACTCGTTGTGCCATTGGCTTTGATTGGTTCTGCACATTTAATGGATTACCTTGGCGGCGATCGTTCTGATTCGATTTATGCGCTTCTTACAGAACAAGGCTATAATGTAGATATTTGGAATGAAGGTCTTGGAGAAAATCCTTATGTACAAGATTTATTCTTAAAGCATTTAGGGCAAGCTATCCGCATGTCTGACAGAAAACGCAGTTCCCAAAAGGACTCATTTCAATCCGTTATTCGACCTACACGCATGGAGGCACAGGGAATGATTTCCTAATTGCTTTTATGTAAGGTTGTAATATAAACTCTCTCATAAATACACACTATCATCGAAAAGCATCCTCCAAATTAGGGGATGCTTTTTGATATGTATTATCTATATGCATATGAAAGTTTATCATAATATAGGCTTTATACGGGGTATGGTATCCCACTATAACAGGGCATATGGTATGATGGATAGTAAGTTATATTTTATAAGGAGAACGTTATGAAACAAGCTATTTTAGTGGTAGCCTTTGGCTCAACTGTTGATTCTGCTCGTGAAAACCAAATCGATGCTGTTGTAAATCGTATTAAAGAGAAATATACGGATTATGAAGTGCGTTTGGCTTTTTCATCTCGTATCATTGTAAAGCGCTTACGCGATCGTGGTATTGATATTCCTACAGAGCAAGGTGCACTCGATGCTCTCATTGAGGATGGATATACTCACATTTATGTACAAACATTGCACTTTGCCGGTGGGGAAGAATTTGAAAAGCTAAAATATAATATTTTACATCATGAACGAGCTAGTGAACTAGAGGTTCTTCGCGTAGGTCGTCCGTTGGTATTCTACATGGGACAAGAAGAACATCCTAATGATTATCAAATCTTTTATTGATACATTTATTAAGAGCCTATCTATTTCCGCTGATGATGGTTTGTTATTAATTGGTCATGGTGGTATTAGTTCTGGCAACTCCTCTTATGGTCATTTGCAATATCAATTAATTCGCAATGGTCTCGGCCATGTACGTATCGCTACCCTAGAAAATGCACCTTTAATTGAGGATGTAGCGCTTCCTTGGGAGTGGCTTGATGGTAAAAGACCTAATACAATCTATGTTCATCCACTATTGCTTGTGCTAGGTGACCATGCACTCAATGATTTGTTTGGCGATGAAGAGGATAGTGTGGTCAATGTATTGCGTGAAGCAGGCTATAAAGTAGAAGAGATGCACCATGCTCTAGGCGAATACTCACAAATTCAAGATATTTACTGTCAACATATTCAAGACTGTATTGATGATGTATACGGTAAACGTAGTGGACATAGACCAATCATTCCTAATGTAAAATAGTACTTTCATAAAATTCTTTGTATATGTTTAGTAAATTAGGTATAATATTAATGGTAAACATATTGAAATTAGAATAGGAGAATCACCATGAAAGGTAAATTATATGGCATAGGTGTTGGTCCTGGGGACTCTGAATTAATGACGGTGAAAGCGGCGCGTATTGTTGGCGAAGCGGACGTTATCATTACACCTAAAACAGAAAAGAAAGATGGTTCTGTAGCCCTTAATATTGCGAAACCATACATTCAAGAACATACTGAAATCGTTCCAGTTGTATTCCCAATGGTACTCGATGATGCTACACAACAAGAGGGTTGGGAAGAAGCGAAACGTATTATCGTATCTTACTTAGAACAAGGTAAGAAGGTTGTATTCCTTACTCTTGGAGATCCAATGTTCTACAGCACTTACATGTATGTATATCGTTTGATTGAACATACAGGCTTTGAAATTGAAACAATTCCTGGTATCACTGCATTCTGTGCTATTGGTTCTCATCTTGGTTATCCAATCGTAGAAAAAGAAGAAGTATTGGCTATCGTTCCAGCTACAGCACCTAAGGAAAAAATTGATGCTGTATTGGCGGTAGCTGATGATGCAGTTATCATGAAGGTGTATAAAAACTTTGATGAAGTGCAAGAAGTATTGTTGAAACATAATATGGCAGATGATGCCGTTATGATTTCTCGCGTTGGTTTGCCTGATGAACAAGTTTTCGTAGGTTTAGACAATATGCCTAAAGACAAGAAATTGAATTACTTGTCCACAATTTTGGCAAAACGTAAAGATCGTTAATCGATTATATACCCTGTTAACTATATGGATATTGTAAAATCCCTATAGATAGTATTAATAAGAGGTAATACATATGAATACTGTACCCATTCCACGTGTTGTTATAGCTGGTACCAATTCCGGTGTCGGCAAAACGACTATTGTTGCGGGCCTTCTCGCAGCGTATCGAGCAAGTGGCCATGGGGTGCAATCCTTTAAAGTGGGCCCGGATTATATCGATCCGGGCTTTCATAAAATTGCATCGGGCCGTGAAAGTTATAATTTGGATTCTTGGTTAGTTCCACCGGATACATTGCCAACATTTTTTGCATCCATGGCGGGCGATGCAGATCTAGCCATTATTGAAGGCGTTATGGGGCTGTATGATGGTGGCCGAGAGGGTGTGAGCAGTACGGCTCAAATTGCTAAGCAATTAGGTGCTCCTGTTGTGCTCGTTATCGATTGTAAGGCCATGGGTGAAAGCGCAGCTGCTATCGCAATGGGCTTTAGAGACTATGACAAGGATGTGGATTTTAAAGGTGTAATATTAAACCGTTTAGGTTCCGATAATCATGAACGTATGGTTCGTGAAGGGAATGGAGAAGATTGGTGTACCTGTTATTGGTGCTATTCGCCGTGATGATCGTATGCATTCTCCAGAACGTCATCTTGGTTTAACACCAGTTACAGAAATCGATCCCAACAGAGTCGATTGCTACAATCCAACATGCAGTGCAATCAATGGTGGATTTAGATACACTTTACAAGGTTGCCGCTAGTGCAGCACCCTATGGCAGCACCTGTTGATGCTACTAAGGGTGTTACAAAGCGCACCAAGATTGGCATTGCGTATGATGAAGCCTTTTCTTTCTACTATCCAGCGAGTTTAGCTGCTCTTGAGGCTCAAGGGGCAGAACTTGTATATTTTAGTCCCTTGAAAGATAGTACTATTCCTGATGTAAACGGTCTTGTGTTTGGGGGCGGCTTCCCTGAAATGTTCTTACAGGCTTTATCCGAGAATCTACCTATGAAGCAATCCATCCTTGATGCAAATGAACGTCATATGCCGATTTATGCTGAATGTGGTGGACTTATGTATCTTTGTAAACACATTCATGATTTTGATGGTAATGTATTTGATACGGTTGGTGTCGTGCCTGCCAATTGCGTAATGCAACAAAAATTGCAAAAGGTCGGCTATGTGACTGCAACGGTAAAACGGGATACATTACTGGGTAATACTGGAACCACTTTGCGTGGTCATGAATTCCATTTTTCTACAATGGAACCAACTATTGAAGAGTTCCCATGGGCCTTTCATTTAGAAGGTGGTCGAAAGCCTCAATCCTATGATGGAGGTTACGCTACGAATAATGTGTTAGCATCTTACTTACATCTTAATTTTGCAGGCTCTCTTGAAGGGGCCAAGCATTTTGTAGATATGTGTGAAGCCTTTGGTAATGCAAAATAGTGCTGTTATATAAGCCTTCTTATGATAGGTATATGGCATAACAGTGTATGACATAATAGGAGTACTAGAAATGAGCGAACATGGTTTAATACTTGTAAATACTGGTAATGGTAAAGGTAAAACAACGGCATCTTTAGGTGTTGTGCTACGCGCTGTAGGACAAGGATTAAAGGTTTTAATTTTACAATTTATCAAAAGTGGACATGGCTATGGTGAACTTGAGGGTTTAAAAAAGCTAGGCGACGCTGTTACCATCAAATCTATGGGAAAAGGTTTTATCTACTATAACCGAGATAAAGTTACGGTAGAAGAGTTAGAAAAACACAAAGCAGCAGCTCAAGAAGCGTGGAAAACATTAGTGGAAGAAGTTAATTCCGATAATTGGGATCTCATCGTTATGGACGAAATCAACAATGCCATTAACTATGAACTTATCGATGTCAACTCCGTTGTAGACATGCTCAAACACAAACCGGAACGACTACATGTCATCCTCACAGGCCGCTATGCAAAACCTGAAATCATCGACATTGCTGATACAGTGACCGAAATGAACGTAGTAAAACACGCTTACGAAAAAGGCATAAAGCAGCAAGAGGAATTGAGTTTTAAATATAGAAAATTTTCGAAAAAGTCCTTGCCTAAACTATATCGAAAATGTATAATATAGTCATAAGCACAAGGTGCTATTTTTTAAGACATTAAGTATGTATATAACTATAACCAGGAGGTTAACTATGGCTGTACATGATTACATTAAATCTGGCGATTTCGCTACTGAAAAACACGTTCCTGTTATTGAAGCTGCTGACAAAGTAAAAGCTGGTGAAACATTCCACGTAAACTTGTCTGTTGGTAAAGATATTGCTCATCCAAATACTGTAGAACATCATATTAACTGGATTAAATTATACTTCGTAGCTGAAGGTACTCAATTGCCTTTCGAAGTTGGTGAAGTATCCTTCAATGTACATGGTGATGGTGCAACAGCAAACGAAGGTCCTGTAGTTGCAGTTTCTGAAGGTACATTAGCAGTATCCTTGAAAAAATCTGGTAAATTAATTGCTGTATCTTACTGCAATATCCACGGTTTATGGGAGTCTGAAAAAGATATCGTTGTTGAATAATTAAATCTATTCGACTTTAAAAGACCAGCCTGAGGGCTGGTCTTTTTTGTATGTTGGTATATCTTATATAGCTTTTTTATATGAATTAATATAACTTATTGATATGCATGTTTGTCCCCTTAAAAAAGATTTTTGTACTTTTCAGGTGGAAAAATATGTGTATATGCCTTTACAGTGCTATTGGTTTATGGTACAGTATATGCATGTTATTTTTAGTATAGATAGGTAAATGAGGGATAACAGTGGCCTTAATCGTTAAAAAATTTGGTGGCAGTTCCGTTGCTACACCTGAAAAAATATTTAATATTGTTGATCGTGTCCTTCATGAAAAGAAAGAAGACGATCGCATTGTGTTAGTTGTATCTGCAATGGGTGATACAACAGATGACTTGGTTGCTTTGGCAAAACAAGTGACATCTAAACCTTATGGTCGTGAAATGGACCGTTTGCTATGTACTGGTGAGCAAGTAACTATCGCTTTAATGGCGATGGCGTTCAATGAACGTGGTCAAAAGGCTATCTCTTTAACAGGTGATCAAGCAGGCATCACAAGTAGTGAGAACTTTAATAAAGGTCGCATTCTAGGTGTTGATCCTAATCGTGTGTTCGAGGCATTAGAAGAAGGCAATATCGTTGTTGTCGCAGGTTTCCAAGGTATAACTGAATATGGTGATATGGTAACATTAGGTCGTGGTGGTTCCGATACAACTGCAGTTGCTTTGGCTGGCGCTATGAAAGCTGATGTGTGTGAAATCTTCACAGACGTAGAAGGTGTATACTCTACTGATCCTCGCGTAGCGAAGGAAGCTTTCAAATTAGAAGAAGTTACATATGGTGAAATGCTTGAAATGGCTCGTCTAGGTGCTGGCGTTATGCAACCGCGTGCCGTTGAAATGGGTTTCCGTTATGGTGTACCTATTCATGTTCGTTCTACATTCACTGATAATACAGGCACAATTATTCGGGAGGATTATACCGTGGAAGCAAATAAACATATTATTACAGGCGTAGCTGATGATACTAATACAGCGAAAGTAGCTCTTGTGGGCGTTGAAAATAAACCTGGTATTGCAGCAAAAGTATTTAAAGCATTAGCAGATAAAAACGTAGACGTGGACATGATTGTCCAATCCATCCGTTCCGTTGGCGAGCCTAAAACAGACTTAATCTTTACAGTTGCTCTTGATGATGTAGTTTTAGCACGTGAAGTGTTGGAAGAGTTACAAAAAACAGTTGATATCGAAGCTGTGAATATCGATGAAAACATGGCTAAAGTATCCATCATTGGTGCGGGCATGTTGGGCCAACCTGGCGTAGCTGCACAAATGTTTGAAATTCTTAGCCAAGAAGGTATCAATATTGAAATCATCAGTACTTCTGAAATCAGTATTTCTTGCTTGGTAGCAGAAGAGCGTGTAAAAGATGCTGTTCGCGTAATTCATAATGGTCTTTTACTTAACAAACGAGGCTAATATAGTATGATGGATAGTCTCCGTACATTTATGGACGAGATGCTCGATGATCAGGGGCGCAAGGAAGGTTTTATCAGTGATTTATTGGCTAATTTAAAAACACAACCGATTCCTACATTAGAGCAAGCACAAACAGGCTATACAACAATGAGCAATCTTCATGGTATTTTCTATAATTACGATACGTCCGAAGTGACCATATCGTATAAGGTGGTACCAGATATGTATGCTCCTTATACATTGACGTTTCGCCAATTCGAAGTTGTTCTCGAAGGTCTTTTGACTAGTAGACGCAATTTAAAATGGCAAATGAATCCTAAGAAATAATTAAGAAGGACACTCTCGCAGTGTCCTTTTTTGCTGTAAATCTTTGTATTATTCTGTGATGATGAGATTTGCAACTTATAATCTATAATTTGATAATTATTCTTGAAAATTCGTGTTAACTATACTGATGTGGTATAATAAATAGTTAGTAATACATTAAAAACCTATATTTATATATACATATTACATAATAGAAAGAAAGGACAGTATGGAATTACATAATATATATTCTGGCTTTCGCCTTGATCGTATAGAACGCATTGATGAAATCAATGGTACTGCTTATGAAATGAAACATGAAAAGTCTGGTGCTCGTCTTATTTATATTGACTCACCTGATTCTAATAAAGTTTTTAATATTGCTTTCAGAACAACACCTCAAGATAGTACAGGGGTAGCACATATTATGGAGCATTCCGTACTTTGTGGTTCTCGTAAGTTTCCATTAAAAGAGCCTTTTGTTGAACTTGTTAAAGGTTCCCTAAATACATTCTTAAATGCTATGACCTATCCAGATAAGACAATGTATCCTGTAGCAAGTAAGAATGACAAGGATTTCCACAACTTAATGGATGTATATCTCGATGCCGTTTCTATCCACGTGCTGCGAATGACCCAGAAATCATGATGCAAGAAGGTTGGCATTATGAACTCGATTCAGTAGATGATGAATTGACATATAAGGGCGTAGTATTTAATGAGATGAAAGGTGTTTACTCATCTCCAGATTCCGTCCTTGAACGTGAATTGATGCATGCCTTATTTCCTGATACCACATATGGTGTAGATTCTGGTGGTAACCCAGATAATATTACAGAATTAACCTATGAAAAATTCAAGGAATTTTACAATGTTCATTATCACCCATCCAATAGCTATATTTTCTTGTATGGCACGATGGATATTGAAGAGCAATTGCGTTTTATCCATGATGAATACTTAAGTCATTTTGATGCTATTGAAATCGATACAGAGGTGACTGAGCAGTCCCCGTTTAAGGAAGGCCGTGTCATTACATATCCATATAGTGTGGGTTCTGATGAAAGTACAGATAATCGTACATTGCATGCTTTTGCCTATGTATTACCATCAGTAACACCTGAACAAAGCCTTGCCTTTGAGGTGTTAACTCATGCTTTATTAACATCTCCAGCAGCACCGCTAAAACAAGCATTGGTAAAAGCTGGCATTGGTTCTGATGTGTCCGGCTATTATTTAGATAGTATCCGTCAACCAATTTGGGCTGTTCATGTGAGTGGTTCTAATTTAGATATGCAAGAACAATTACAATCTATTGTAGAATCCACATTAGAACAATTATGTACAGAGGGCATTGATAAAGAGTTATTAGAAGCCTCTCTTAACTCTATTGAGTTTGCCCTTCGTGAAAGCGACTTTGGCGGTCGACCAATCGGTCTTGCTTATGTGATTCGCATGATGGACAATTGGTTATATGGCCATGACCCGTTAGAACTATTACATTATGAAGAGGCTTTGGTTAATATCCGCAAGGGTTTACAAGGTACTTATTTTGAAGATTTAATTCGTCATTCTATTTTGGGTAATAATCATAAAGCGATTGTGTCCTTATATCCAGAACAAGGATTACAAGAGCAAAGGATGCAGAGGTTAAGGCTGAATTGGCAAATATTAAAGCATCTATGACACAAGACGAGTTACAAGCCATTGTAGATCAAACAAAACGCCTTAAACTTCGCCAAGAAACACCAGATAGTGAAGAAGCTTTGGCTACGATTCCGTTGTTAGAATTATCTGATTTGAGTCCTGATGTTGAAGATGTAGAACGTCGTGAAAGCATGATTGGTCATACGAAACTTCATTTTGTACCGACCTTTGCAAAAGGCATTAATTATGTGTCCTATTACTTTAATTTAGGGTGCCTTACAGAAGAAGAATTATTTTATGCTGATATTTTAAGTGATATCATTGGGCGTGTAGATACATCTCAACGTTCCTATGAAGATATGGCAAAGGCTATTAACCTAAATCTTGGCGGTTTGAGTTCTGATGTTACGGGTATTAGCAAAGCGGGTAAACGCGATGAATTTGTACCGCTTATGATTGTACGTAGTAAGGCACTTCATGCTAAATTGCCTGAACTATGCCAACTTGTAAATGAAGTTATTCATGATGCACAGTATACAGATGTAACTCGTTTAACCGAGCTTGTGCAAGAAAGCAAAGCCATTTGGGATAATGAGGCTTTCCGTAGAGGTAATACTATCGTTAGCCAACGCGTTATGGCCAAGGTATCTAAGGTTGGTAAATTCCGTGATGATGGTAATTTAGGTTATTATCAAAAGATTAGTGAGTTAGCTACTAATCCAGCTGCATTACCGTTATTGCCAGAAAAATTAGCCGATGTGGCTCGTAAAATTTTCCGCTCCAATAACGTGGATATTTTATTTGTTGGTGAAGAACATGAGTTAGCACCATTTACAGAATTGATGGCACCATTACTTGAAAACTGGAATGCAGAAATATTACCAGATGATGTTTTAACTATAGAGCATACAACGAGTAATGAAGGGATTGTTACTGCCGGCAAGGTTCAATATGTAGCTCAAGGCGGCAATTTTATAGATCATGGATTTACTCATGTTGGCGCTATGAGTGTATTAGAAACTATTTTACGTTACGAATACTTATGGATTCGCATCCGCGTACAAGGCGGTGCCTATGGTGCCTTTGCTAATTTCTACGATGATGGTAATATGATTTTCTGTAGCTATCGAGATCCAAATCTTGTAGAAACGTTAAATGTTTACAAGGAATTGCCAGAGTATTTACGACAATTTACCTTGACAGATCGTGAAATGCGTAAATATATTATCGGTACCATGAGTGGTCTTGATTTGCCGATGACGCCTGCATTACGTGGGCCACGTGCTATGGGTTTATACTTTTAGTGGTGCCAATATCGAAGATAAGGTAGCATTTAGGAAACAAGTTATCGCTTGTAAGCCAGAGGATATTGTAGCTCTTGCAGAAGTAGTAGAGCCTGTTTTGAAAGATAATAATATTTGCTCCATGGGGAATGAACAAAAAATTAAAGACGCTGGTGTCTTTGATAACATTGTATCCCTTGGATAATATATATAGTTTATAAACTGATGACACTCTCACGATACATTAATATAATAATGTATTATTATATTAGTATATTATAGAGTGATTAGGAGATACTATTTATGAAAGGACGATTTGCACCTAGCCCAACGGGGTATATCCACTTAGGGAATGTGTGGATCGCCCTTTTATCGTATATATCTACACGTAATCAAAACGGCACCTATGTGGTCCGGATGGAAGATATCGATTTACAACGCTCTAAACGCTCTTTTAGGAGAGGCCTTGTTAGATGATTTGGAATGGCTTGGATTTGAATGGGATGAAGGACCACGTGTAGGTGGACCTGAAGAATCCTATTGGCAGAGTGAACGATTTATACTATACGACAAAGTCCTTAATAGGCTTGAGGAACAAGGATTAATCTATCCATGTTTTTGTAATCGTGCACGTTTGCAATCTATTGCTTCTGCACCTCATCGCGGAGAAGTAGTTCATCATTATGATGGTCATTGCCGTGATTTAGATGGTTTTACTGTGGCGCAAAAGAAACTTGAAAAGAGCCCATCTATGCGAATTAAGGTAACTGATTCTACTATGGATTTCAACGATATATACCAAGGACCACAGCGTTTTGTACTGCGTCAAGGTATTGATGATTTTGTGTTGCTCCGCGGAGATGGGATGTATGCCTATAATTTAGCAGTTGTATTAGATGATATATCTATGGGCATCACTGAAATTATTCGAGGTCATGACTTACTGGAAACTACGGCTCAACAAATGTATTTATATAGTACGTTACATGCTGAGTCACCATGCTATGGCCATGCACCGCTGCTCATAGATAATGACGGACATAGGCTTTCAAAACGGCAGAAAAGTATAACGGTAAAAGAATTGAGAGAACTGGGTTGGTCACAGGAGCGCATTTTAGGTGAATTAGCTGTATTAGCTGGATTCATACCCAAAAGCGATGCACCGAGCATCTCTTTAGAATCATTATTAATATATACTGCACATACAAAAGCATTGCATTGCGAACATATTGTTTTAGAAAAAAATCAATATAATATATTGACAAATTTTCGATATTAATATATAATATTAATTAAGAGGTGGTAAGAATGACTATTAAAAATGCATTAGCTGAAAAAGTTTGGGCTGTAATAGGTGCCACTCACAAAACCGATAAGTTTGGATATAAGATTTATAAGTGCTTAAAAGAACATGGATATGAAGTCTATCCGGTTAATCCAAATGTGACGAGTATCGATGGTGATACTTGTTATCCTAGTCTATCTGCGTTGCCAGTTGTTCCTAGCGTTGTTGATTTTGTAGTTCCAGAAGCAGCAGGGCTTGCAGCAATTGATGAATGTAAAGAATTAGGTATTAAGACAATCTGGTTACAACCCGGTGCGGATAAACCAGCAGTTTTAGCTAAGGCTAAAGAGGTAGGTTTGGATTACATTCAAGATTGTGTATTAGTTCAATTACCTTAGGAGGAAATAATGAGCGAATTAAAAGAGTTAAAAACAGCAGAATATCAAGATCTTGTTAATCAAGGTGGCGTAACAGTAATTGATTTCTGGGCTCCATGGTGCGGTTACTGTGTACGCATGATGCCGGTTTTCGAAGAAATCGCTGGTGAATTAGAAGGCAAAGCAAACTTTGTAAAAGTAAATACTGATGAAGAACCAAGCTTAGCTCGTGAATTACAAGTAGAAGTATTACCTACATTTGTAATTTTGAAAGATGGCGAAGTAGTAGATCGTAAAATTGGCTTCTTACCAAAAGGTGATTTACAAGGTGCTATCGAATCTAAATTCTAATTAGATTTATATAATATAGAACATATAAGGCTTATTAATGTATACATATACATTAATAGGCCTTTTTATTGCTGTGAATAAACATACGAGTAATATCTTAAAAATAAATATAAAAATAAAAGATTGTAGTTTAAATATTTAAAAGAATACGATGTTTCAAAGAAAAATATTGGATTCTAGCGAAAAAAATACATGAGTAAAAATGTGAAGCATAAGAATAACTTATTAAAAAAATGCTTTAATTTTTAAAAATTACTTATGCTAGTATTTAGTTAGATATTGTGAATATTTAGTGAAGTGTATTCCAGTATTTTCATTTATTTCATCTTTGCGGGGTGAGAGCCGCATAAGTTGGGAGGGAACATTATATGAATAAGGTATTCAAAGTAGTATGGAGTGCGACTAAAAATGCATATGTAGTTACATCTGAACTAGCAAAGTCGCATCAAAAAACAGCTACTACAATTGTAGCAGCCATTTTGTTTAGTGCCAGTTTGGGTGGAGGCATTGTTTCAGCATCCACACCTGCGGATTGGTATCGAACTGATCTTTATTGGTAGTCAAAAATGGTTAACACCTGGTCAAGCATCTCAACCAGTTGAACAAAGACCAATTGATTTGCATCAACAAGACCAACAACAATGGCAACAGCAGCAACAACAGCATCAACAGCAGCAACAACAGCAACAACAACAGCAGCAACAATCTCAAAAAAACGGTAATGCAATCGTTATTGTTGGTTTAGGCGATATTAAAAAACAAGTTGATACAAATACTCATAATATCAATGTATTAAATAACAAAGTTAATTGCCTTGGTACTCAGTTTTACTGCTTATCTGATAAGGTATCTAAAAACTCTTTAGATATTAAGCAACTTAATGTAAGCGTTAATGCAATCAATAACAATATTAAAAAAATATTGAAAAATAAGATTACTAATAATGTTACTAACAAGGTAACTAATAATGTTATTAACAATGTAAATAATAAGATTGATATTAAGATTGCAGAAAAATAATAAGACTATTATTAATACTGTAAATGCTAACATTAAAAAAAGAAATTCAAAAATAATAACACTACTATTATTAACAATGTAAATCAAAAATATTGATCAAACAATTAATAATAAGATTGAAGCTAACAATACAACTATTATTAATCAAGTAAATCAAAAATATTGATCAAACAATTAATAATAAAATTGAAAAATAACAATACAACAATCATTAATAAAGTAGATCAAAATATTGATGCTAAGATTGAAAAAAATAATACTTCTATCATCAATACAGTGAATAAAAACTATTAATGAAAGTATTCAAAACAACAATACAGTTATTAATAACAACATTAAAAAAATGAAATTAATGCTAATAATGTAGAAATCAATAAGACTATTAAGAATGAAATTAATGCTAATAACACTGTTATTAACAATAATATCAAAAATAGCATTGAAGCGAATAATGTTGAAATTAATAAAACGATTGTTAATAAGATCAATGAAAATAATGTAAAAATTGATCAAAATATCGCCAATGTAAAAAATGAATTACAAGCGAATATTAACAAGGTTGATGTTAAGGTAGATGCTAATAGCAAAGCTATCAACAACTTGACTGTTAATGTAAACAATAACAGCAAGTCTATTGCTGACTTGTCTAAACAAGTTAACGAAAACACCAAAAACATTACTTTCAACAACACAATTGCGATGGAAAACCGCAAACTTATCGGCGACAATAAGAAAGATATCAATGATAATAAAAAAGCCATCGATGAGTTGAAAGGTAAAGTTGGTACTACTATTAACAACATCAACACAACAATTGATAATAAGATTAATGAAAACAACTCTAAGATTATTAATCAAATCAATAAAGATATAGACATTAAAAATTGATAATAGTAAAACAAATATTATCAATACAGTAAACACTAATATTGATAATAAAATCAACGCTAATAACACAGTTATTAACGCTAACATTGATAATAGTATTAAACAAAAATAATGTTGAAATTAACAAGACAATCAAAAAAATGAAATTAATGCTAACAACACAACTATTATCAATAAAGTGAATGCTGATGTTGATGCTAAGATTAATAATGTCAACACTACAATTAACAATGTGAACACTAAGGTTGATGGCAATACAACTAAAATTGTAGATAATAGCAAACGCATTGCTACTAATGAAGTAAATATTGCGAATAATACTACAAACATTAATAAAAATGCGACAGCTATTACAAACTTAACTAATACAGTTAATAGTAATAACACCCGTATTAACTACGTACTTGAAGCTATGAGCAACCATGAAGGTCGTTTACAAGCTGTAGAAAATGATGTTAAGAATATCAAGACTGATTTGAGCAATACTACAAATCAAGTCAATATCAATACAAAGGATATTGCTGATTTGAAGGGTAAAGTTGGTCAAAATATTGGCAACGTTCAAGTAGATATTAACAATATTAAAAATGATATTACAAACATCAATAAGAAGATTGATCAAAACGACATTGCTATCAATACAAAAAGTAGATAATAAAGTTAATGAAATCAATACAAAGATTGATAATAAGGTTACAGAAATCAACACTAAGATTGACAATAAAGTAATTGCTATTGATCGAAAAAAATTGATAACAAAGTAACTGAAATCAATGCAAACATTGATAACAATGTAAATATTATTAACAAGAAAAATCGATAATAATGTAAATATTATCAATACCAAAAATTGATAATAATAATATTACTATCAACAAAAAAAGTTGATAATAAAGTAAACGAAATCAATACTAAGATTGATAACAAGGTTAACGAAATTAATGCTAAGATTGATAAGAACGATGTAACTATCAATACGAAGGTAGATAATAAAGTTAATGAAATCAACGCTAAGATTGATAATAAAGTAACTGAAATCAACACAAACATTGATAACAAGGTTAATGAAATCAATACGAAGATTGATAATAATGTTATCGACTTGAGCAAAAAAATTGATGCTAATACAACAGCCATCAATAATGTTAATGTTCGTGTAGATGGTGTTAAAGGCGATATAGCTGGTCTTACTAAACGCGTAGATCGTCATGACGAACGTTTAGACTACTTGCATGACAATATTGTAGATAACTCTACACGTATTAGTGCTAACGAAGATGATATCAAGAAATTGAAAAGGTCAAATTGGCACTACAATCACTAATGTTGAAAATACAATCAATGCTAAGATTGAAGCCAATAACACAGTTATTAGAAATGATATCAATACTGCAATCACTAATAACAACACTGTTATCAATAAGAACATTGAAACAGCTATCAATAATAACAATACAGTAATCAATAAAAATATTGAAACTGCTATTACTAACAACAATACTACAATTCTTAATAAAGTTGATAAAAATATCGATGTTAAAATCAATGAAAACAACACAACAATCCTTAATAAAGTTGATAAAAACATCGATGTAAAAATCAACGAAAATAACAAACAAATCAACAATACAATCAATACTAAGATTGGTGAAGTAAATGTTAAGATTGATGGCGTTAAAGGTGATTTAAATGGTCTTAAAGGCGACTTGGATGGTCTCAAAGGTCGCGTGGATCGTCACGATCAACGTTTAGATTACTTAGCAGACAATATTGTAGATAACTCTACACGCATTAGTGCTGTTGAAGATAATGTAAAGGTTAATACTACTAACATTGCAAACAATACTAAGAATATTAATATCAATGCTAAAGCTATCGATGAATTGAAAGGTCAAGTAGGTCAAATCCTCTACTGTTATCAACGATATTAAAAACCAAATCACTAATATCAATGGTAAGGTAGAAAATAACACTACTAACATCACAAACAATACTAAGAACATCGCTGTAAACGCACAAGCTATTGTAGATAATAGCAAACGCATCAACGAAACAAATGTTAAGGTAGAAAATAATACTACTAACATTGCAAATAATACTAAGAACATTGCTGTTAATGCACAAGCTATCGTAGATAATAGTAAACGTATTGATGCAACAAATGTAAAAGTAGATGCTAATACAACTAACATTGCAAATAATACAACTGCTATTAACAATGTAAATGTAAAAGTTGATGGCGTTAAAGGTGATGTAGCAGGTCTTAAAGCACGCGTAGACCGCCATGATCAACGTTTGGATTACTTACAAGATAACATCGCAGATCATTCTACACGTATCAGTGTTGTAGAAGATGGTGTGAAATCCAATACTAAAGCTATTGATGAATTAAAAGGCCATATTGGTACTCAAATCACAAATATCGAAAACACTATTACTAACAAAATTAATGAAAATAATGTAGTTATTAATAAGTCTATCGATAACAAGATTACTGAAAAATAACACTACAATTCTTAACAAGGTTGATAAAAATATTGATGTAAAAATCAATGAAAACAACAAACAAATTAACAACACAATTAATACGAAGATTGGTGATGTAAATGTTAAGATTGATGGCGTTAAAGGTGATGTAGCAGGTCTTAAAGCTCGCGTAGATCGTCATGATCAACGTCTTGATTACATTGATGGCAACATTATTCATCATTCTGAACGTATCTCTGCTAATGAAGATGCTATCAAGAAATTGAATGGTAAAATTGGTACAACAATCACAAATGTAGAAAATACAATCAATACTAAGATTGAAGCAAATAATACAGTGATTAGAAACGATATCAAGACCGCAATTTCTAATAACAACACAGTAATCAATAAGAATATTGAAACTGCAATTAATAACAACAACACAACTATTATTAACAAAGTTGATAAAAATATCGATGCGAAGATTGTTGAAAACAATACGAAGATTGATAGTAAGATCAATAATGTAAATGTAAAAGTTGATGCGAATGCAAAAGCTATTGAAAACAATAGCAAATCTATTACAGCTATTCAAAATAATGTAGCTAATATTAATAGTAAAGTTGATGTGAATACAGCAGATATTAAAGCAATTCGCACTGATGTAACTAATAATACAACAGCTATTGCTAGTGTATCTAAACAAGTAGCAGGTAACACAGCAAACATCGCAGATGTTTCTGCTAAGGTAAATGCTAACTCCACTCGTATCGATGCAAATGCAGCAGCTATTGGTAACTTGAATGGTAAAGTTGATTCTAATGCGAAAGCTATTGAATCCTTGAAAGGTCAAGTAGGTAAAGGCAACACTACAATCGTTAATGTTGAAAAGAAAGTTGAAAATATTACAAACAACATTAAAGCTCAAAATAGTGTAATCAATGCTAATACTGTAAATATTCAAAACAACACTTCTAACATTAACAATATTAAAGCTAATGTAGTAAACGTTGAAAAGAATGTTAACAATATCAAAGCTGATATAACTATCGTGAAGAATGATATTACTAACATCAATGCGAAGATTGATGCGAAGATTAATATTGTGAACAACAATGTTGAAAACATCAAGAATGATGTGAAGACTATCAATAATCAAGTTACAAATATTAAGAATGATGTGACTAGCATCAAATCTGATGTAACTAACATTAAATCTGATGTAACAAATGTGAATGCTAAGGTTGAAAACAATATTAAGATTATCAACGGTATTCAAACAGATGTATCTGGCTTGAAAGATCAAGTTGGCAAAAATACACAAGCAATTAAAGACTTGCAAAATGTAAGTGCTGATGTATCTAAGGTAAAAAGAACAAGTTAATGCGAATACAATCAAAGCTAATGCTAACGAAGAACGCATTAAAAATGTTCAAAGCCAAGTAGAAGTTAATACTGATAGAATCAAACACAATACTGAAAATATCAATATTAACAAAGCTGCTATCAAACAAAATGCTGAAGCAATTCAAAATACTAACGTAACAGTTCAAAAAGTAATCAACAAGGTTGATGAACATACTGCAGCAATTAATAGTGTATCTGCTCAAGTTAATAAAAAAATACTAATAATATTGCCACTATCAATGCATCCGTTATTGAAAATACAAACAATATTACAAAAGTAAATAATCAAGTAACAGCAAATACTACTAATATTGCTAAAGTATCTAATCAAGTTACTACGAATATCAATAATATCAATGTAAATGCTAAGAATATTAGCGTGAATACAGAAAATATTAAAAACATTGATAGCCGTGTAACAACTAATGCAAATGCTATTGTTGGTATTACTGAATCTGTGAAAGCAAATGCTACTAATATTAACACTGTTAATAACCGTGTAACAGAAGTATCTAACCAAGTTAATACAAATACACAAAGTATTGCTACTGTAACAAATCAAGTTAATGACAATACTAAATTAGCTAAGGCAGTAGGTGCGATTGCATTGGAAAACAATGAACGTATCAATGTAATGGGCTTACAAGTTAACAAGAATACTGCAGATATTAGTACATTAGCTGAAGCTGCAAATTACAGCTTGCGTGCAAGTGCATTAACAATTCAAGATCATGAAACTATTGAACAACATACAGCACAAATTCAAGATAACTCTCGTCGCATTAGCAGTGTAGAACGTGAAGTTAAAACAGTAGGTGCATCTGCAGCCGCATTGGCAGCATTGAAACCTATTGAATACCATGAAGGCCAAAAAGCTCAAATCATGGCAGCTGTTGGTACATACAAAGGTAAAACAGCAACTGCATTAGGTGTTGCTCATTATGCAAATCCTGATTTGTTATTCCACGCTGGTGCTGCTTATGATGGTGATAATGGTGTAATGGCAAATGCTGGTGTAACTATCGGTATTGGCTCCGCTCCTACAGCACCTTCCAAACCTGCATCTCCAGCAACTGTAAAAGTTCTCGAAGATAAGGTTGCTAGCTTAGAAGCACAAAATAAAGAAATTAAAGAAGTGCTTGAAAAAGTATTAGCTGCTAATCCTCAAGTAGCTAAAAAGACAACTAAATAAGATACCTCCCAAAAGGTAGGCACTGAATACCTGTCTATCTAAGGTATGTATAACCGCGTAGTACACTCGTGCTACGCGGTTTTCTTTTGATTTTGAACTTGAAGTTTTAATGTTGTGGTGAATATGTATAGCTGGTGGTGAATGGTGGTACATATATGGTGAGAAATTATAAAAAAATAACCATATATAAGCGAACATATATTTGTGAAAAAAATAGAGAAAAAAACAGAGTAAAAGATAAAAAAATATGAAGAAAAAAATTCATAATTTCCTCAATTTTTTTACGTTTTATTTATTGTAACAAGTGGGGGATTGTGGTAAAATTTACCATATAGTGGTGAATTAGGAATGTTAGGCGGTGATTTTAGATGTTCATGGGGGAATATAATCACACTATAGATACAAAAGGACGGTTGATTATACCTGCCAAAATACGTGAACAACTAGGTGATCATTGCGTGCTTTCAAAGGGCTTAGACAATTGTATCGCTATTTATACTGCCGAAAGTTGGGAGCAACTTTCAAAAACATTACAATCTTTACCATCTAATAAAGCTAATGCTCGCGCCATTAAACGTTTTTATTTTGGTAGTGCAGCAGAGCTTGAATTTGACAAACAAGGCCGAATCTTGGTACCTAGTGCTCTTCGTGAGCATGCTGAATTGCAAAAAGATGCAGTTATTATTGGTACTGGCGATAAGGTTGAAATTTGGAGCCGTGAACGTTTCGATGCTTATGATGCGGAAGTGGCTGAAAGTGTAGAATCCTTAGCTGAAGGATTAGAGGGCATTATATTGTAGGAGGCTATCGTGGAATTTAATCATGTCAGTGTACTGTTGAATGAAACGGTAGAATCTGTTGTTACCAATCCAGATGGTATCTATGTGGATTGCACATTAGGTGGTGCAGGTCATGCACATGCTGTAGGGGAACGACTAAGTCCTCAAGGTATGATTGTCGGTCTAGATCAAGACGAGGATGCCTTAGGTGTAGCGAGACAACGATTGTCCGATTTATCCTGTCAAGTGATGATGATACCTACAAATTTTTCAAATTTAAAACATGCTTTGCAAGAACAAGGCATTTACGAAGTTGACGGATTCATATTTGATTTAGGTGTTTCTAGTTATCAGCTTGATACACCAGAACGTGGATTTTCGTATATGAATGATGGGCCCCTCGATATGCGTATGGATAAAGAGGCGGAAATTAATGCGGAAATCGTGGTGAATGAATATGAACCAGATGAATTATTAAAAATTATTCGTGACTACGGAGAAGAACGATGGGCTAAGCGCATCGTTGAGTTTATCGTAGCGGTACGCAATGAAAAGAGAATTACCACTACTGGCGAATTAGTGTCAATTATAAAGAAGGCTATACCGGCAAAGGCGAGACAGGATGGTCCGCATCCAGCAAAACGTACATTTCAAGCGATACGCATTGAAGTGAACCGAGAGCTTGCTATTTTGCATGATAGTTTTGTAGATGCTGTGAGTATGTTGAAGCCAAAGGGGAGAATTGGTGTCATCACATTCCATTCCTTAGAGGATCGCATTACAAAACAAACATTTAAAGAGTTGAGTACAGCTTGTATTTGTCCACCAGAGTTGCCAGTGTGTGTCTGTCATAATAAGGCGATTATTAAAGCTAAAAATAAGGCGATTGAGCCTAGTGCAGGGGAAGTCGAAGTGAATCCTCGTTCTAGGAGTGCAAAGCTTAGAGTAGGGGTTAAACTGTAGTATTGGAAGGGGTTATTTAGATGTTGGCGAGAAAGGCTGTTGTGGGCCACGTTAAACGTGATGTGTTGTTAGGTGTACAAGCAAGAAAAGCGAGTGCTAGTGTTATATTTGATATTAGCCCACTAATGAAAAAGATTGTTCAAGGTATAGCAATCCTTGCGGGCTTTTTGATGATTATGATGGCTATGAATGCATATACTACAAAACTAGGTTATGAAGTAGTTAAAACACAACAGGCTGTAGTACAATTAGCGAAGGACAATGATACCCTTGATGTAGAGGTGGCATCCTTGAAATCTCCAGTACGCATTCAAAAGATTGCGGAAGAACAATTGGGGATGGTTTTGCCTGATTCCTTTGTGTATAGCACTAAAAGTACGACTTCAGAACGCAATGTACAAGCGAAACAGCAAATTATAGACTAGCAGGCAAAAGCAGCTCTTATGGGCTGCTTTAATTTGCGTATATATAGGAGACGATAATATGAAATCCTTAAAAGATATTATTAGTACACTAGATGTACAAGAATTACAAGGTAATCAAGATGTAGTTATTCAAGATATTACAGCTGATTCTAGAGCGGTTAAACCTAATAGTTTATTTATTGCTCTGGATGGCGCTACAGTAGATGGTCATAATTATATTGATAAAGCTATTGAGGCGGGTGCCGTAGCAGTTATTGTATCTAAACCAGTAACTGTATCTAATGATATATGTGTGATTACCGTTTTTGATACCCGTCAAGCTATGATGGCTTGCGTACCATATTTCTTTGATTATCCGGCCAAATCGTATGCGTATGATTGGTGTTACTGGTACAAATGGCAAGACTACTACGACGCACATGATTCGTCATATTTTAAAGGCTCAAGGCCATAAGGTGGGTGTCATTGGTACGGTTCATATTATGATTGGTGACACTAGTTATCCGATTCATAATACGACGCCTGATGTAGTTGACTTACAGCATATTTTGAATCAAATGGTTCAAGAAGATGTTACATATTGTGTGATGGAGGTATCTTCCCACGCGCTAGCACTTGGTCGTGTTAGTGGCGTTGAATTCGACACGGCCGTATTTACGAATTTGACGCAAGATCATTTGGATTTTCCACAAAACCTTTGAGAACTACTTGCAAGCTAAATGTAAGTTGTTTGAACAAGTTAGTGCATCCAATCAAGTTAAAGGGAGTAAAGGCGCTGTAATCAATATTGACGATGCGTATGGTCATCGTGTGGTTGAAAAAACGGCAGCTCCAACTATTACGTATAGTACATTAGGAAATGGTTCCTTAAATGCATCCGATGTTCATATGTCTACTAAGATGAGCCAGTATACTGTTAATTATAATGGTGAAAGTTATCCTGTATCTATGAATACTACGGGTCTATTTAATGTGTATAACACATTGGCTGCCATTGGGGCTTGTTTACAAGAAGGTATTTCAATGGAAGCCATTGATACGGCTTTGAAAACATTTAGTTCTGTACCAGGTAGATTTGAATTAATCGAGGAAGGGCAAGATTTTGCTGTAGTTGTAGATTATGCACATACACCTGATGGTTTACAAAATATTTTAGAAACAGCAAAGGCTATTAAAGAAAATCGCATTATCATCGTATTTGGTTGCGGTGGTGATCGTGATGCTACCAAACGCCCAATTATGGGACGCATTGCAGCAGAATATGGCGATAGAATTTATGTTACATCCGATAATCCGCGCACTGAAGATCCGATACAAATTGTTAAGGATGTAGAGGTAGGTGTAAAAGAAGCACTTCGTGATGGTACATCGTATGAGGTGATTGTCGATCGTAGAGAGGCAATCAATCATGCAATTCATGATGCTAAAGCAGGCGATATTGTTATTATTGCGGGCAAGGGTCATGAAAATTATCAAATTTTAAAGAATGAAACTATTCATTTTGATGACCGAGAAGAGGCTAGACAGGCTCTTAAGGAGATCTAATATGGCAGAATTTACATTACAAGAAATAATTGATGCTACAGGCGGCACATGTAAGGGCGATGTAAGTTTACAGTTTAAAGATATATCTACTGATACGCGTACAATTCAATCGGGGTATGTATTTGTTGCGTTGCGTGGGGATACGTTCGATGGCCATGATTTTATTAATGCAGCTATTGAAAAGGGCGCCACTGCGGCTATCGTTGAAAATGGTCGCGCTGTAGAGGGGATTGTCTGTGTTGAAGTAGAGAATACGTTGAAAGCCTATCAAGATTTGGCGAATTATCATAGACGGCGTTTTCAAATTCCCGTAGTTGCTATTACGGGTTCATCTGGAAAAACGACAACAAAAGAGATGGTAGCAGCTGTTCTTGGTACAGAGTTTAATGTGTTAAAAACAGAAAAGAACTTCAATAATGAAATTGGTTTGCCTAAAACCTTATTGCAATTAACATCAGAACATGAGGCTTGTGTTGTAGAAATGGGGATGCGTGGGCTAGGTCAAATTGAAGAATTAGCACTTATTGCTGAACCAACGATTGGCATCATTACAAATGTAGGAACAAGCCATATTGAATTGTTAGGGTCTCAAGAAGCCATTGCAGAGGCAAAGGGTGAGTTAATTAGATGTTTAGGTCCCTGATAGTGTAGCGATTCTAAATGAAGATGATCATTTCGTAAAGGCCATGAGTTCCATTGCAAAAGGAAAAACTGTTACTTATGGTATTCATAGCAATGCTACTGTGATTGGCAGTCATTTGCGCTATAAAAAAGATGGTATAAAATTTACCTGCAAATGTTATGACGAAGTATTTGATGTGTTCTTGCCGATGATTGGTGAGCATAATGTATATGATGCATTGGCAGCTATCGGAGCAGGTCGTGTGTTGGGCGTTAAATCCAGTAAGATAAAAAAAGGTCTTAGTGAATTTACAGGCACACCTATGCGTCAAGAAATTGTAGCCTTTGATGATATCGTTATTCTTAATGATGCGTATAATGCCAACCCATCTTCTATGAGTGAAGCAATTAAAGCATTGGGGCAACTGGAAGGTAAACGTAAAATAGCGATGCTTGGGGATATGCTTGAGCTTGGAGATTTTACGGAAGAAGGTCATCGCCAAGTGGGTAGATTGCTTGCAGAAGAAGGCTATAGTGTTGTATTTACCTTTGGTGATGCAGCCAATTTTATCGCTAAGGAAGCAAAGTTGGCAGGACTTGAAGTACATCGTTGTAATAGTCATCTCGAAATGGCAAATGCCTATAATGATATTCGTGAAAAAGGCGATGTTATATTGGTAAAAGGTTCCAGAGGTCTTAGAATGGAACGTGTTGTAGAAGAATTAAAAGAACGTGAATAAAAGGTGTATCGGCTGGCTTGGTCTAGCCGTAATGCCTATTTAAAGAATAGGGGAGTAATATGATTTACCACATTCTATTAGCATTTGTAGTGACTTTTATAATTACATTAGTGTTGGGCAAGGTTGGCATTCCTATGCTTAAATCTTTACATGCCCAACAAAGTATACGTGAGGAAGGCCCTGAAAGCCATCAAGCTAAGGCTGGTACGCCAACTATGGGAGGTGCTTTTATGATGCTTGCTCTTACGATTGGAGTGGCTATTTTTGCACCATGGAATGTGGCCACGGGCATGTTATTATTCCTTACTCTGGGTCATTGTTTACTCGGTTTCTTTGATGACTTTGTAAAAGCCGTAAAAAAACGTAATCTTGGTTTAACAGCAAAACAAAAATTGCTAGGTCAATTTATTTTAGCGGCTATTTTTTGCTATTTTATAACTGAAATTATGGTGCTTCCTACAACTTTGTGGATCCCTGTTATAGATGCTCATGTGCAATTAGGTTTTGCTTATTATATTTTAGCTTTCTTGATTATCGTAGGTGCTACAAATGCCGTGAATCTAACGGATGGGCTTGATGGTCTAGCTTCTGGTACGTCTGCAGTAGCAGCTATTGCTTTTTCTGTTATTGGTCTCATGATTTATTCCACAGAAAACTCTGTGGCTGCTGAAAGTGTAGCTTACTTGGAGCTATTGTGACTGCTGTATGTCTTGGCTTCTTAGTATTTAATATAAACCCAGCTAAGGTTTTCATGGGGGACACTGGTTCTTTAGCCCTTGGTGGCGCTTTTGCAGGTATGGCTATTTTAACAAAAACAGAATTACTACTCGTGGTTATTGGTGGTATTTTTGTGATGGAAGCCTTGTCTGTTATTATTCAGGTTATTTCCTTTAAAACTCGTGGTGTTCGGGTGTTTAAGATGAGTCCAATTCACCATCATTTTGAGTTATCTGGCTGGTCCGAGCAAACCGTAGTAAACCGCTTCTGGTTTGGTGGTGCAGTTCTAGCCGTGTTAGGCGTTGTATTAGCTACTGTTACCCTTTAGTTTTGAAAAATAAATTACCTTAATAAATTTGTAGTTAGAATGGGGAAAATACTTAACTTGAACGGCGTTTAATGGTATTCTTATAAGATAAGGTGAATTTCGTTCTTACTTAGTATATTTGGGTGATAGAAATGGATTATGGAGAGAAAAATATTCTTGTTCTTGGCGCTGGTTCAAGCGGTATCGGTGCTGCATGGGTATTGGCACAATTGCATGCAAATGTCGTATTAAATGATTATAAACCTGTAGAATTTGAATCATCTACGCGTAAGAAATTAGATGATGCAGGTGTAACGATTATTACAGGTAGACAGGATAATAGTTTGCTTAATGGTGTCGATCGCATCGTTATCTCTCCAGGGATAGCCTTATCTATTCCTATTGTGCAAGAGGCGTTTAATCGTCATATAGAGGTGGTAAGTGAAGTTGAGCTTGCCTATGATGTTTGTAAATCACCTATTCTTGGCGTGACAGGGACAAATGGTAAAACTACGACCACAACATTGTTGACTCAAGTTATGGAGTCCACAGGATTGCCTATAAAAGTAGGTGGAAATATCGGTGATTCTCTCAGTGAAGCTGCTTTCAATATGCCTGAGGGTGGTTATTTAATCGCTGAATTATCAAGTTATCAACTAGAAACAATTAAATCTTTTTGTCCTCTAGGTGCCATTGTATTGAATGTAACGCCTGACCATTTAGCGCGCCATAAAACAATGGAAAATTATGCGGCTGCTAAAGCACGCATTTTTATGAACCAAAATGCTGAAAATTTTGTTGTTCTTAATGATGACGACCCTATTGTGGCAGCTATGAAAAAGGATGCACATAGTAAAATTCTTAGCATTAGCCAACACCATAAGGTTGAATGTGGTGCTTATTTTGAAGGAAATACTTGCTATGCCGTGTTAGATGGTAATGTTATTTCTGTAATTGATACAGAACAGATTCATATCAAAGGCGCCCATAATATTGAAAATATTTTATCCGTTATTGCCTTAACCTACGCTTTGGGTGTTGATGTAGAACGTATTAAGCGTACAATTGAAAATTTCCATGGTGTAGAACACCGTTTAGAACGTGTTACTACAATCCATGATGTAACATTTTATAATGATTCGAAAGCAACCAATACTGATTCTGTAGTAAAAGCATTGGATGCCTTTGATAAACCTGTTATTTTGTTGGCTGGTGGTCATGACAAAATGACACCTTTAGAAGATTTTATGAACGTAGTGAAGGAAAATACTAAAGAGGTCATTTTTATGGGCGAAGCTGCGGAACGTTTTGAATCAGTTGCTACAAAAGTTGGGGTAACGAATATTCATCGTGCTCAATCTATGAAGGAGGCTGTTGAACTAGGCTATAAATTAGCTGAGCCTAGTGATATTGTTTTGCTTTCACCAGCATGCTCAAGTTTTGACTGGTACAGTTGCTTTGAAGAACGGGGCGACGATTTTAAAAAATGTGTTAAAGAACTAGAGGAAAGGGGCTAAGGGAGTGAAACGAATCATTATTTCTGGCGGTGGCACGGGTGGTCATATTTATCCAGCCATTACGATTTACAAGGAAATTATGAAACAGCAACCTGATGCACAGGTCCTCTATGTAGGAACGAAACATGGGTTAGAAGCTGATTTAGTACCAAAGGAAAATATAGAATTTGTTACATTACCAGTACAAGGTTTACAGCGAAAACTGTCTTTAGGTACTTTAGTAACTATGGGGAAAACAGCGTATTCACTTATAAAGGCTAATTCTATTATTTCTAGCTTTAAACCTGATGTGGTTATTGGGACTGGTGGCTATGTATGTGGTCCTATCTTGATGGCTGCAGCTTTGCGTAATATTCCTACACTTATTCAAGAACAAAATGTAATTGCTGGCATTACTAATAAAATTTTAAGCCGTTTTGTAGATGTAGTTGCTGTTGGTTATAATGAAGCAGCAAAATCATTTGATAAGGCAAAGCAAGTTGTATATACAGGAAATCCAGTGCGTCCCGATGTATTGGTAGATTCTCGTGTAGAAGGTCGTAAGCATTTTGGTCTATCCGATGATATCTTTACGGTTCTTATTGCCGGTGGTTCTCGTGGAGCTAGAACTATTAATAATGCCATGATAGATGTTCATAAACATTTTCAGTGTAAGGACGGCATTAAATTAATTCATATTACCGGTAATGGGGAATATACATCAGTATTAGAAAAATTAGGAATTAATGATGGATCTGGTTTGGGGGAATCATCATTGATTTTGCCATATTTACACGATATGCCAAAGGCTTTAGCGGCTACTGATTTGGCTGTGTTTAGATCTGGTGCTATCGGTCTTGCTGAATTGGCAGTACGCGGTATTCCATCTGTATTGGTGCCATATCCATATGCAGCAGAAGATCATCAAACGTATAATGCTCGCATCTTTGTACAAGAGGGAGCAGCACATATGATTGTTGACAAGGTTTTGACGAGCCATGATTTGATTGGTGAAATTGAAATGTTTATGGCAAACCGTGAATTGTTAGCTCAAATGGGGGCTAGTGCTTTGCATTTAGGTAAACCAAATGCGGCTCATGATATTGCTGAACTAGCACTATCTATTGCGAAATAGTTAAGGAGAGTTATTATGTTAGAAGGTATCCATAAGATTCATCTCATCGGTATAGGTGGATCTGGTATGCGCGCCATTGCGAATATTTTAATTCAAAAAGGATATGAAGTATCTGGTTCTGATGTGAAAGAATCAGATGTTATTGAACGATTTAGACAAATGGGGGCTACCGTTCATATTGGTCATAATGCTGATTATGTGAATGGTGTAGATGCTGTAGTTCGTTCTACTGCTATTCGTGAAGATAATCCTGAAATTGTAGCGGCTAAGAAACAAGGAATCACTATTTTACATCGCTCTGATATTGTAAAAGCAGTATTGGATGTAACGAATGGTATCGCTGTAGCTGGTGCCCATGGAAAAACATCTACTACTTCTATGATAGGTCAAATTCTCGTAGAAAGGTGCGATGGATCCAACGGTGATTATTGGTGGTGAAGTTGATTATTTAAAGGGGAGTAGTTGCTTAGGTGCTGGTGAATATTCTGTTGTAGAAGCAGACGAAAGTGACGGATCATTCTTAAAATTAAAACCAAAGACTATTGTTATCACTAATATTGAAGATGATCATATGGATCATTATAAGACAATGGATAATTTGCTTAATGCATTCTGTCAATTTGTTGAAACATTACCTATGGACGGTAAGGCTGTTGTATGTGGTGATAATGACAATATTCGTGACATCATGGGTAAGGTTAATCGCCAATTTATAACCTATGGTTTAGAAGAAACTAATGATTATGTGGCTAAAAATATTCATTACGAAGATAGCTCACTCGTATATGATGTAGTCCATAAGGGGGCCAACTTGGAGCGCATATCTTTGCGTGTACCTGGAAATCACAATGTACTGAATTCGTTAGCTTCCTTTATTGTGGCTCATGAATGTTGTCATGTTCCTGTTGCTTCTATTGTGAAAGCCCTTGGTAAGTTTATTGGTGCTAAACGCCGTTTCGAAACAAAAGGTCATGTAGCTGGCGTATGGGTTGTCGATGATTATGCTCATCATCCAACAGAAATTAAGGCTACTTTGAAAGCGGCAAAAGAATTAGAAAAACATCGTGTGATTTGTGTATTCCAACCACATCGTTATTCTCGTACATTTTTGTTGAAAGATGAATTTGCTACTGCTTTCACCAGTGCGGATGAAATCTATATGACAGATATCTATAGTTCTGGTGAAGATCCTATTGAAGGTATTGATGGTCATACTATCCCTAATGCTATTAGTGAAGCGACACAGCAACATGTAAATTATGTGGAAGATGTAAATGATTTACCTGCTATTCTTGCTAAAGTAGTTAGACAAAATGATTTAGTTATCACTATGGGGGCGGGATCCATTAATCAATATGGGCCAAAATTATTAGCATTATTGGAAGAAGGTTTACAATGAAAGATAAGCATATCATCGTATTAATGGGGGGGCCTTCTGCAGAAGCAGAGGTATCTCGTCGTACTGGCGCTGCTATTGCAGATGCTTTAAAAAGCAAAGGTTATCATGTATCTACATTGGAGTTAAATCCAAAAACTGTATTGCAAGATATTGAAAACTTGAAGGGTGATGTTGTATTCAATGCAATCCATGGCCGCTATGGTGAGGATGGCGCTTTACAAGGCGTTCTTGAAATGGCTGAAATTCCCTATACTGGATCAGGCATCATGGCTCATTCTGTGGGTATGAATAAAAAAGTAAGTAAGGATGTGTTTAAAGGTGCACATATCCCTACAGCAGAATCCATTTCTTATAATGGTAATTTGCAATCTAAAGAAGATATCATTAAACATATTGAAGATACTTTTTCCTTGCCAGTTGTATTAAAGCCTGCTACACAAGGCTCTAGTATTGGCGTAACCATTGTAAAAGAACAAGATCAATTGGCTAAGGCCGTTACTGAGGCCCTTACATATGATCCAATTCTCGTAGTTGAACAGTTTTTAAATGGTCGTGAATTTACTGTATCAGTGCTTGATGGTAAAGCATTGGCAATCATTGAAATTCGTCCACACTCTGGTGAATATGATTATGCAAGTAAATACACAGCAGGGGCCACCGATTATTTGGTACCTGCACCAATTAGTGAAGACATGACAAAAGAGATGCAAGCTATTGGTGAACTTGTATATCGTGAAGTACAAGCGAGTGGCGCAATTCGCGTTGATGTTATGACTGATGATAAAGATAATATGTATGTATTAGAATATAATACAATTCCAGGGATGACTGCTACATCTTTAGTGCCTAAGGCAGCCAAGGAGATGGGCATTGATTTCCCTGAATTATGCGAAAAAATATTATTAACAGCAGGTTATGGGAAATTCTAAGAACTAATATATGTAAGGAGTGTAGTTATGGATGAGTTGAATCAACATCCACCCGCCTCAGAGTCAAAGGAGTCTGCTACTAATACTACGGAATTACTCCATGAGCAGGAGCATGATTCAATCTATAATGATGAACATAATTCAATCTATAATGATGAACATAATTCAATCTATAGAAATGAACGGGATTTTGCGCATAATCATGAGCGAGAATCAGTTCGTAATCATGAACGGGAGAAAGCAGAGGTTAGAAAGAAGTTTCTAAAAATAGGTGGTGTTGTAGCCCTAGTGTTAGTTGGGTTATTTACACTTCCGATTCCACTTGGTTCTATAAAGGTTGTTGGCTCTGATAAAGTGACTGTACAAGATGTTGAGGTTGCCGGTGATATTGGGGAACCGGTAAATATACTTCGCATCAATAGGGAAACATTACGAAATCGCCTATCTAAAGATCTTCGTGTTGAAGATGCTCAAATAAGTTATGAATTGCCATTGACTATGGTTATTCGCATCGCTGAGCGAAAGGGGATTTCTGTTATACCCGCACAATTTGGATATTTAACATTGGATAAAAATGGGCAAGTTATTGCATCTGATAGTGTTATAGAAGATACGACGGTGCCGATGATTTCTGGTGTTAAAGGTGGTAATATACTATTAGGTGATGTGGTTACTGATAAGCCTATCGTTCAGATTCTTGATTATCTGCGAGCTTTAGATGATGATACGTTTAAACAAATTGCAGAGGTTAATATTGGTGATCCTGATAATATATTGGTATATACCGTATCAGGAATACAAATTCGACTAGGTGATGGTACAAATCTTAAAGATAAAGCCGAGTTAACAGCTGCTATGTTAAAAGATTTGCCAGAAACACAAGGTAAGGTTGAATATATTGATGTTAATCCATCATCTCCATATATCAAGACTGATAGGATAACAGTGCAACCAAAATCTAATAAAAATAATAAATCTAAGCCAGACACCAGCCAATCTGACAAGACAGATACATCAAAACAAAATGATAATACGTCTAAATCAAAGCAAGACTAGTTATTGGCAGAAATAAAAAGGTGGAATAATGTTGTGAAACATGAACGATGGGCTATAGGTCTCGTTAGTTTTATATTAGGGTTTATGGTGGTAACCCAATATAAGATGACACAAGATAATATTGAAGAAAATATACGGTTGCAACGAACCGGTGATTTGGTGGCTCAGTTAAAGGATGCGGAACAAGAAAAAGACGCATTATTAAAACAAATAGACCAGTTAAGGGCTAATGGGAATGGTTCTGAGCCAGATGAATCCTTACGTAGAAAAGCAGCTTTAACTAATGTTAAGGGGCCTGGTGTAACCGTGTTGATAGAGGATAGTTCTAAACCGATTCAAAGTGGAGAAAATCCTAATTTATACGTAATTCACGATGAGGATATATTGCGTATTGTCAATGAATTGCGGGCCGGCGGTGCAGAAGCATTAGCTATTAATGATCAACGATTGATTGGTACTTCAGAAATTCGTTGTTCGGGGCCAACTATTACTGTTAATGGCAAAGTCTATGGTGCTCCGTTTACGGTTAAGGCCATAGGTGATCCGAAGACGTTAAATTCTGCATTAACCATGCGTGGTGGCATAGTGGACTCCTTAAAACATTGGGGAATAAAGGTGACTATAAAAGAAGAACAGTCTGTAGCAATTCCTGCTTTTACAGGTTCTTATAGGGAAGAACACCTACAATCTAATGAGTTAGGAGGTAAAGAATGAATATATACATCTTTGCTATTGTAGGTCTTATACTAGGTGTTGTGGTGGGATGGTTAACACCATTACATATTCCTGCAAGTTATGCTAACTATACATCTGTAGCTGTTTTAGCTGCGCTAGATGCCGTGTTTGGCGGTAGTAGAGCCGCTTTAGAACGGGTCTTTGATTTGAGCAATTTTATTACTGGATTTTTTTCCAATGTAATACTCGCAGTCGTGCTTGTATATGTAGGTGATTTAATTGGGATTAATTTATATTACGTAGCGCTTATTGGATTTGGGATTACGGGTGTTTATTAAATCTAGCTGCGATACGCAAGAACATTATGACTAAACGATTCTAATAATTATGATTTGATTATAGTTGTAGTGGAAAGTTTTTAAATTATAGTGTAAAATAAATGTAATTGTTATAATTAACTCAGTATATAAATAGAAACATTCAAATTTATATTGACAAAATAGATAACGATAAGAGGAGGAAGTGCAATGTCTGATTTTGCAAATATTAAAGTTATTGGTGTAGGTGGCGGCGGTAATAACGCTGTTAATCGCATGGTTGAAAGCGATCTTAAAGGTGTTCAATTCTTGTCCGTTAATACAGAAAGCCAAGTGCTTGAATTATCCAGAGCGGATGTGGCTATTCAAATTGGCGAAAAAGTAACTAAAGGTCTTGGTGCAGGTGCTAACCCACAAATCGGTGAAGAAGCTGCTCAAGAAAGTCGCGAAGACATCATGAAGGCTCTTGAAGGTGCGGATATGGTATTTGTAACTGCTGGTATGGGCGGTGGTACAGGTACTGGTGCGGCTCCTATCGTTGCTGAATGTGCTAAAGAAGTTGGTGCATTAACTGTAGGTGTTGTAACTAAACCTTTCGCATTTGAAGGTAAACGTCGTCGTGCACAAGCTGAAAAAGGCATTGAGTTCTTAACTCAAAAAGTTGATACAATTATCGTTATTCCTAATGACAAATTGTTACAAGTTGTAGATAAAAAATGCTCTTTGTCCGATGCATTCCGTACAGCTGATGAAGTACTTCGTCAAGGTATTAAAGGTATTTCCGACTTGATTCAAGTTCCTGGTTTAATCAATCTTGATTTTGCAGATGTTAAAACTATCATGACTGAGCAAGGCGAAGCGTTGATGGGTATCGGTATTGGCGAAGGTGAAAACCGTGCTGCAGATGCTGCAAAAATGGCTATCAATAGTCCATTGTTAGAAACTTCTATCGATGGTGCAAAAGGTATCTTACTTAACATCACTGGTAGCTCCAACTTGAGCTTGTTCGAAATTAACGAAGCTGCTGAAATCATTTCCGATGCTGCAGATCCTGATGCAAACATTATCTTTGGTTCTGTTATCGACGAAAACTTGGGCGATAAAGTACAAATTACAGTTGTTGCAACTGGTTTTAACTCCAGTGCTAAGAGTGTACCAGAATTTGGTAAACAACTACACGTCCAGCAAGTACATCTGCACCTACAAGCGGTATCCCTGATATCCCTGTATTCATGAAACGCTAATATTTAATATATATACTTATACAATATTAGAATAAAAGTAATATATTAAGACACATATTTATGTGTGTATAGGAGGTACAAATGAAAAAATTAGTATTATTATCTTTAGCTGCAACAGTAGTTGCTGGTAGTGCATTCGCTGCATCCGTGCCTGTAACTAAAATGAGTGATAATTCCACAAAAATTCAAGCTGATTATGCGTTCAATCAACGCGTATCTAATAGCGGTGGCATTAACAATGATGGCTTTGGCGTATCTTTAGAACATGATTTAAGCAATAAATCTGCTCTTCAATACTCTTATAGCAAAGTAAATGCTAAAAATGGCGATGTTAAAGATCATCAATTAGCATATGTTTACAAAGTACATCCTAATGTAAATATTTACGGTGCTGGTACAGCTATTCGTACACATGACACTGATTTAGGTCTTCAAGTTGGTGTAATTGGTCATATGCCTTTAACTGATAAAATCAATGGCTTTGCAAAAGCTGGTTGGGGTAATGATATTAAACACAGCTATCAAGTAGGTGCTCAATACGAATTAAAACCTAATATTGATTTGAACGTATACTATGGTATTGATAAATATAGCGTAGATAATAATGATAAAACTACAAAAGGCTTACATGCTGGCGTAGGTTATACATTCTAATCATAAGCAAATAAGTAAAACCACTCATCTTGGATGGGTGGTTTTTTGCATAAAAGATGCATTTTCTATACTTTATATTTATGTATACAATATTTTTCATGTATACTCATTGTATAAATGTATAAGTTTAGGTATGATAATGTTGTAATTGTTCTTTTTAGTTAGGATGGTGTATGCGATGACAAGTGTAGCAGCGAAACACGCAAAAGGTAAAAAATTAAAAGATGTAATCTTTGTAACGGCTGGACAAGCAGCAGAGGATACAAAGTTAAATGGTCGTGAACTTGTTGTAAATGGTACATTAGGTGCTATTTATGATGAAGAAGGCAAATTAGTGTTCTTAAAAACTGTTAAGGAAGAATATTTAAACTTATCTGATACTGAACATATTGGTTATGCTCCTATTGCTGGTATTCCAGAATATTTAGAAGGTGCGGAAAAGGAATGTTTTGGCGATTCTCGTCCAGATGGTTTTATCCGTAGTATTGCTACTTCTGGTGGTACCGGTGGTATTCATCATTTAGTACATAACTATACAGAACCTGGCGATGAAGTGTTAACAGCAGATTGGTATTGGGGTGCGTATCGTATCATTTGTAGTGATAATGGACGTACGCTTGTAACATATTCTTTATTTGATGAACATAATAACTTTAATCATGATGCTTTCCAACATCGTGTTAAGGAATTAGCTGCTAAACAAACGAATGTTGTAATTCTATTTAATACACCAGGGAATAATCCGACTGGTTACTCTGTAGAGGATAAAGATTGGGACTCCATTCTTAACTTCTTGAAAGAATTAGTTGCTATTGGTCGTAATAACGTTATTATCGGTGTTGATGTAGCTTATCTAGATTATTCCGGTGGAAAGGAGGAAGTGCGTGCATTCTTCAAAAAAATGGGCAACTTGCCTAAGGAAATCCTTGTTTGTGTATGCTATAGCTTATCTAAAGGCTTCACAATGTATGGTCAACGTGTAGGTGCTATGATTGGTATTTCTTCTGATGAAGAGATTGCAGATGAATTCTTAGAAGTGAATAAATCAACTAGCCGTGCTACATGGTCAAATATTTGTCGCCCTGCTATGCGTGCTATGGCTAATATTGTATCTGATCCTGATAAATTTAAAGCCTATGAAGAAGAACGCAATTCATATTATCAATTAATTCGTGATCGAGCTGATATCTTTTAAACAAGAGGCGGCAGAAAGTAGGATTGCCTATGTTGCCATATCGTGGTGGTTTCTTTATCACGATCCCAACAGATTCCGGAACAGCAATTTGCGAAGAGTTAAAGAAAGAACATATTTATGTTATTGCTTTAGGCAACGGTATTCGTATCGCTGCCTGTGGTATCCCTAAATTCCAAATGAAGGGGTTAGCAGGGAAAATCTATGATGCTATGAAGCGATTAGGAAAACTATAAAGATATAAAATGCAAAAAGGCACTTCAGTATTTTGAAGTGTCTTTTAGTGTTAGTGAATATCTTTATGTTCTTTAATATCTTGATCTGCTTCTTTAGCTAAACTTTCTAGTGCGCGCTTAGGTGCAGTTCGTTCACCTGTTTTTGGATCAACAAATTCAACGCGATCTAAGGTGTTTGTGATTTGTCCTTTAATAAAGCCTAAATAGATGTTATATAGCTCTTTCTTTTCGGCTAATTCTTCAGGTGTGAGTTCTTGACCTGATTTTTTCTTAGCTGCTAGTTCATTTATACGTTTTAATGTATCGTTAATATTGCTCATAATTGCCTCCTGTATTCTATATTAGAATAACATAATTTATTATAACATAGAACTTAATGTATACGTATGGTAAGATATAGATTATACGAGTTCGTACTTTCACAAGTGAGAAAGGAGTTTATCGTGCGTGTTACGAAAGCAATAAAGGCAGAGCAATTAGCATTGTTAGAAGAACATTATTTTGATGCTAAACCTGCCCTTGAATATACAAATGAATTTGAATTATTAGTGGCTGTTGTTTTATCTGCACAGTGTACAGATGAAAGAGTAAATATTGTCACAAAACGATTGTTCCCAGCATTAAATCATCCGGCTAAGATGCTAGAGATTGGTGTTACAAAACTAGAAACTCTTATCAAGGATTGTGGTTTGTATAAATCAAAGGCAAAGAATTTGATTGCCACTTGTCAGATATTGGTAGAACAATATCATGGAGAAGTGCCACGTGAGTTTGATCAACTCGTTAAATTGCCTGGCGTGGGTCGGAAAACAGCAAATGTTGTAGTGTCTGTATTGTTTGGTACACCTGCTATCGCTGTAGATACTCATGTGTTTCGTGTGTCGAATCGATTAAAATTAGGTATTGCTAAGACACCGGAAGAAATGGAACAAAAATTACAAAAGGCTATACCTAAGGAAAAATGGGCGGCTACGCACCATTGGCTTATTTATCATGGCCGACGTGTCTGCAAGGCGCGTAAACCACTATGTGAAACTTGTTTCTTAAATCATCTTTGTCCATCAGCAGGAAAGGTTTAATATGAAAAAGAATAATGAAGAACTAATTGCTCTTTGTGCTCAATATGGCATTGAGGGTATTGATATTGTTAATGAATTAATGCGTTTTAAAGTGTTAGATCAATTGCTCTCTAGCAATGCTAGCTCTCGTGAGTGGGGTGTTACACCTGAGGATTTATATGCGTTAGCTGAAAAATCTACGGTTGATTCTTTTGGCTCAGTTCCTTATGATTTGAATACATTTCGTGCCTTGTATGGTCCGTCGTTTACGGTAGAACTTTTTGACTTCATTAGTGATACAGGTATTTTAGATGGTCTTGATGTAGGAGCTATGTGGGAGACGCCTGTTCGTGAAAATATTGAAGCTCATAGTAAAACAGGGGAACTCGTCCTTTATGCTTATGTAGAGGAATATGCTGGGATGATAGAAGAAATCTTGCAATCCTATGAGGATAAAAAGGTTGTACTTTATACAGCATCTCCTGTATGTTATAGTATTATTTCTCGATTGTACCCAATGGCTCAAATTATTAATCAATGGCCTCATCGCAGCTATTTTGATCATATCTTTACAGGTACGGTTGGTATGTTCCAATCTTCTGAAGATATCGTAGAAGAGGTAGCTAATGGTTTGCATAATTTAGTACCGGAAGGTACCGCTCAATTATTCTTACCTGCTACGATGGCTCAAAATCAATTAGGCTTAAATAATATGGCTTTACAATTCTTTTTGAATCAAAAGCGTGTGGAGTCTATTCGTGAATGGGTTCCTTTGGGGGCTTATGAAATTACTTATGGCAAGTATGATGTTAAAAAGATGCGTGTAGGCCTTCAAGAACGAGTAGATGATGAATGGAAAGCTATTAATTATATTCCATTGCCTCATGGTGTATTTGCTCAATTACCAGTATTTACTGTATTAAATTATGGCTTATCCTTACGCTCTATCTTATTACCTGGCGGTCAAACTGATGTTGCCTTGGGTCAGGATGGTATTTATTGTCTTGATGGTCGTGTATCTGAATTAGGAAGAGCAGCTCTTCGCGAGAATGGTGCCTACTATTTAGCATTTACTCGTCATAGTGATCATGTAGATGTGGCATTAGGTACAGATATACCTAAATCTGGTGTATATTGGATGTTCCCAGATGCAGAGTTAGCTTACATGTGGTACACATACTTCTCTAGCACTATTGGACAAACCTTGATACAAGAAATCTCTATGCTCGTTCAAACAGAAGAATCCTTTGGGTATATGCTGAGCAGCGTGCGTCGTCGTGTACTCGATGTGAAGGACGAAGCGTTGTTAGTTAATGCAGTTCAATCTATTGATACAGCATATAATGAAGCTATTAATGCTGCACGTGCATCTTGGCAAGAGAATATAAACTCCTTAGGCGCTGATGTTATGCCTCCAACAGTTTCTATTGATATTGAAGATTACAGTGACTATAAAAAATAATTGTCAATATAGATAATTTAGTTTACAATATATCGTATCTGTTTTAGAACTAAGAAAATAAACTTGACACATAGTGTACACTGTAATTAGGTGAGGAGGGAGGCAAGAATGGCTGTTATTAATTTCGAGATTTTCAAAGTTATCGGTACATTATCTGAAGATAAAGATGGCTGGAAAAAACAACTTACATGTACAAGCTGGGGAAAATATAATCCTAAATTTGACCTTCGTGCTTGGGATAGCGAATATACAAGCATGAAAAAAGGGATTACTCTTTCCTTAGAAGAATTGATTACATTGCGCGATCTTTTGAATGAAAGTGATTTAGAAACTATTTTGGCGGAAGCGATTGAAGAAACAGGCTTCTAAAGAGTAGTTTCTTGATTTGTGCGTCCTATCGTGCTATAATCTATAAGAATAATATTGATTGCTGGAAAGAGGTGTATAGAATGAAACAAGGTATTCATCCAGACTATAAAGAAGCTACAGTTACTTGCGGTTGTGGTAACACATTCAAAACTGGCTCTGTAAAAGAAGACCTTCGTGTAGACGTTTGCTCCAAATGCCATCCGTTCTTCACTGGTCAACAACGTGCGGCTCAAGCTCGTGGTCGTATCGAACAATTTAACAAACGTTACGGTAAATAATAGTTTATGTAGCGAAACAATTATTGGCAGGGCTTTGGGCTCTGCCTCTATTTGTTTATGAAAGGAAATCCGTTGGCAAAAAGAACGTATTAAGAAGTTCGTTGGTGGACAGGCAGTTATTGAAGGCGTCATGATGCGTGGGCCAGGATATACGGCAACAGCTGTACGTGAACCTTCTGGTTCTATTGTGGTGCAAAAGGAAGCAACAACGTCCATTCAAGATCGATATCCTATATTAAAGAAACCATTTTTACGAGGCTGTGTTGCCTTATATGAATCTCTCGTTATCGGAATGAAGGCATTATCCTTCTCTGCAAAAGCAGCTGGTGATGAAGAGGAAGAAATGTCTAATAGTGAAATTGTCATAACCATGATTTTTTCAACTCTATTTGCAATTGCTTTGTTTGTAGCCCTTCCTACATTTGTAGTTAAATTTATTCCTGGTATTCAAGATAATCACTTTATTTTGAATCTTGTGGAAGGTGCTATACGGTTGGCTCTGTTTTTACTCTATATTTGGGGCATTGGTTTAACAAAGGATATACAACGCGTATTCCAATACCATGGAGCAGAGCATAAGACCATTCATGCTTATGAAAATAATCTACCATTGACCGTAGAAAATGTGCGTATTCAATCTCGATTACATCCGCGATGTGGCACGAATTTTCTTCTCATTGTAATGGTAGTTAGTATATTTGTATTTGCCTTTTTAGGCTGGCCTAATTTACTAGAACGCATCGTATCACGCGTGTTGTTGATGCCTGTTGTAGCAGGTATTGCCTATGAATTATTCGTTTTGCAGGACGTAGTGAAAGCTCTTTTGTGAAATCTCTTGTTAAACCTGGTTTAGCATTGCAATATATGACGACTAGAGAACCAGAAGCAGATCAAATAGAGGTAGCAATTCGCGCATTAGAGGAGGTACGTCCTCCAGAAGAAGATGCTTATGAAGATGATATACATTAAGATTGAGGTTACATATGTTAGTAGATAAATTACAAGTCATCGAAGATAAATTTATGGATCTTGAGCAGCGCATCAGTGATCCTGAAGTTATTGCACGTCAAGATGAATGGCGTAAATTGACACGTCAACATTCGCAACTATCTGAAACTGTAGAAACTTTTAGAGAATATAAAAAGGTTCTTCAAGGCCTTGAAGAGGCTATGGAAGTTATCGAAGATAAATCGATGGATGAAGAGTTCCGTGAAATGGCTCAAGAAGAGTTAAAAGAATTAAAGCCACAAAAAGAGGAATTGGAAGAAAAGTTACAAATTCTCTTGCTACCAAAAGATCCTAATGATGATAAAAATATTATCATTGAGATTCGTGGTGGTGCTGGCGGTGATGAAGCAGCTTTGTTTGCAGGTGATTTATTCCGCATGTACACAAATATGCAGAAAGCCAAGGCTGGCGCTGTGAAATCATCGATTCTAATGTACCAGAACTCGGTGGATTTAAAGAGGTTGTTTTCTCTGTAGATGGGGAAAGTGTATACTCTAAGATGAAATTCGAGTCCGGTGTACATCGTGTACAACGTGTACCAACAACAGAAACACAAGGTCGCGTACATACATCTACCGTAACCGTAGCGGTATTGCCAGAAATGGAAGATGTAGATATCGAAATTAATGATAAAGATCTTAAAATTGATACATATTGTGCTAGTGGCGCTGGTGGTCAGCACGTTAATAGAACAGAATCTGCTGTGCGTATTACACACTTACCATCTGGTATTGTTGTAGCGTGCCAAGATGAACGGTCTCAGCTTAAAAATAAGGATAAAGCTATGCGTGTATTGCGTGCTAAATTACAAGACCAAGCTGAACAAGAGGCTCAAGCTAGCATGGCTGCGGATCGTAAGAGCCAAGTCGGCACTGGTGATCGAAGTGAACGTATTCGTACGTATAACTATCCACAAGGCCGTGTAACAGATCATCGTATTAACTTAACACTCTATAAATTAGATGCTGTGTTAAATGGCGATCTTGATGAAGTAATTCAAGCCTTAAATGCTGCAGATCAAGCAGCTAAATGCAGGAGGCTAACACAAATGCATAAGGAGATTTGGACAATCGGTCGTATTCTCCAGTGGACAGAGCAGTACTTTCAAAGCAAGGAGATGGATACACCTCGACTTGATGGGGAAGTACTGCTTTCTCACGTTTTAGGCAAAAATCGTATTTATTTATATACGAATTATGATCAACCCCTAGAGCAAGAAGAACTTGATCGATTTCGACCATTAGTTATTGAGCGTGCCAAAGGTTATAGTGTGGCATCCTTGACAGGGAAAAAGGACTTTATGGGACTTACCTTTGCCGTTAATGATAAGGTCTTAATTCCACGTCCTGATACGGAAACCTTAGTGGAGTATGTATTAGGTGCTTATCATCAGCAAGATTCTATTCGAATTCTTGATATGTGTACCGGCCCTGGGACAATTTTATTGAGTCTTTTACATTACCTGCCTGCTGCAACAGGTGTAGGTTTAGATATTTCTAGAGATGCACTCATAGTGGCGAATCAGAACCAAGAGTCTTTTAAATTAGAAAATCGCAGTGAATTTTATGAGTCAGACATGTTTTCTTATTTAGAAAATCATGGTGAACTTTTTGATGTAATTGTGTCTAATCCTCCATATATTCGTTTAGAGGATAAAAAAATCTTGTCTCCTGATGTTCTTAATGAACCTCATATTGCATTATTTGGTGGTGAAGATGGTCTTGATTTCTATCGACAACTAGCTAATCAATGTCAGCATTATCTTAAACCTCATGGTTTAGTGGCCTTTGAGGTAGGGTATGATCAGGCCGATGAGGTAAATGTTTATTAGACGCAACTGGTTTATATAGAGAAACAGCCTTTGTAGCCGATTTATCTGGTATCAATCGTGTTGTAACGGCACGTGTGAAAGGATGAGATTGTGGAAACTAAGATTATTAGTGAACTTACAACAGAAAATTTACACTTAGTTGCAGAATCTTTGCGTCGTGGTGAGGTTGTTGCTATTCCTACAGAAACCGTATATGGTCTCGGTGCTAATGGGCTTGACGAGGCGTCTATGGATAAGATTTATGCCGCTAAAGGACGTCCCTCAGATAATCCATTAATATTACATGTACCAAATGCTGACAGTATTAAGCCTCTTGTGAAAAGAGATCCCCGATACGGCATATAAATTAATTGATGCCTTTTGGCCGGGGCCGTTGACGATTACCTTACCAAAATCTGACCTAGTACCTGATCGTGCTACTGGAGGATTAGATCGAGTTGCACTACGGTGTCCTGATCATGATATTTGTCGTGAAGTATTATCTTTAGCGGGGGTTCCAATTGCAGCCCCTAGTGCTAATATTTCAGGTCGCCCAAGTCCGACTACGGCACAGGCTGTATATGATGATATGAACGGTCGCATTCCTTATATTGTAGATGCAGGAATCTGTACAATTGGTGTCGAATCTACAGTTGTGGAGGTTCGAGAAGATGGTGTAACCATATTAAGACCTGGTGGTATCACTAAAGAAATGCTAGAGACTGTAGTAGAGAACGTGGTATATGATCCCTTTTTTATCATCTCAAACTGAAGCACCAAAGGCGCCAGGTATGAAATATAAACATTATGCTCCTGATGCTCCTATGCGTGCCTTTATAGGGACTCCAGATGATGTAGCAGATGCTTTTACAAAGGTTATTCGGGAACGAGAAAATAATCGAGGTGCATTCCTTGTTAGTGAAGAAACATATGATCTGCTAAAGGGCAATGTGCAGGGCGAATTTCACGTATACGGACATCATGGTGATGCAGTTAGATTAGCCCATAATTTTTATAAATCATTACATTATTTTAATGAATGTGGTGTAGACTATATTTTGGCAGAAGGCGTTGAAAATTCAGGCCTTGGTGTAGCCGTAATGAATCGAATGGACAAAGCTTGTGGTGGACAGATTATCTATTTATAAGTAATTATGTAGAATTTATTATGTCCATTCATAATAGAAAAATGTCTTTACATATTGGATGTATTTGCTATAATGTATAAATAGCCACAAATATTGTGGTAGTAAGGATGTCATTATGAATATTTTATATGTATGTACTGGTAATACCTGCCGAAGTCCTATGGCAGAAGGTATTACGCGGGCTTTAGCAAATGAGCAAGGTCTAGATGTGAATGTGTTTTCCGCTGGATTATTTGCTGCCTATGGTGCTAAGCCTACAGAACAAGCTGTGATTGCGATTCAATCTATCGCTGATATTTCTGGTCACGAATCAAGACCTCTTACCATGGATCTTGTAAATAAAGCGGATTTAATTATTGGCATGACACAGGATTATAAATCCGTGTTGCTTCGTCAATTTCCCTTTGAGGAATATAAAATTAAAACGCTTGCTGATTGGGGGCATGGTGCTGGGGACGTGGTAGACCCATTTGGTTCAGATCAAGTAGTGTATAATCAATGTGCTGAGCAGATTTATAATCTTGTAAAAGCCGGGTTAGCGTCATCTAAAGAATAGGAGATAGGGCTATGAAAATTGCTGTTGGTTGTGATCATGGTGGATTACATTTAAAACAAGAAATTAAGGAATTATTATCTACATTAGGGCATGAAGTGGAAGACTTTGGTACACATAGTACAGAGTCTTGCGATTATCCTGATATCGCTGAACCAGTGGCACATGCTGTTGTAGATGGTACCGCAAATCGAGGTATTTTAATTTGTGGAACAGGCATTGGTATTGGCATTGCTGCCAATAAGATTGCTGGTGTTCGTGCTGCTTTATGCCACGATACTTTTTCCGCTCATGCTAGTCGTGAACACAATAATGCAAATATTCTCACTATGGGGGAACGGGTTATTGGACCAGGCCTTGCTAAGGATATTGTTACGATTTGGTTAAATACCGAATTTGAAGGTGGGCGTCATGCACGTCGTATTGAAAAAATTTCTGCTCTTGAAAAATAACACATCATTACTTAACTAGTTATTACATTATATTTACATATGTTTTAAGGAGGATTCCTATGAGTTTCTTAGCAAAACAAGACCCTAATATTAAAGCAGTTATCGATCAAGAATTAATGCGTCAACGCGATAAATTAGAAATGATCGCTTCTGAAAATATCGTATCCCAAGCCGTTATGGAAGCTCAAGGTAGTGTATTAACTAACAAATACGCTGAAGGTTACCCTGGTAAACGTTATTATGGTGGTTGCGAACATGTGGACGTTGTAGAAACATTAGCTATTGAACGCGCTAAACGATTATTCGGTGCAGAACATGCGAATGTACAACCACATTCTGGGTCTCAAGCTAACTTTGCTGTATATTTTGCTATGTTAAAACCTGGTGACACTATTGTGGGTATGAATTTGTCCCATGGTGGTCATTTAACACATGGCTCTCCTGTAAACGTGTCTGGTACATATTTCAATGTTGTTCCTTACGGTGTAAATGCTGAAACACAACAAATTGATTATGATGAATTCCGCAAAATCGTGTTAGAATCAAAACCTAAATTGATTATCGCTGGTGGTAGTGCGTATAGCCGTCAAATCGATTTCAAAAAAATGGCTGACGTAGCTCATGAAGTTGGCGCAATCTTTATGGTTGACATGGCTCACTTTGCTGGTCTTGTAGCTGCTGGTTTACATCCAAACCCTGTAGAATACGCTGATATCGTAACAACTACAACACATAAAACATTGCGTGGCCCACGTGGTGGTATGATCTTGTGCAAAGAAGAATATGCAAAAGCTATTGATAAATCTGTATTCCCTGGCATCCAAGGTGGTCCTTTGATGCATGTAATCGCTGCTAAAGCAGTTGCTTTTGGTGAAGCATTACAACCAGAATTCAAAGAATATGCAGAACAAGTTATCAAAAATGCAAAGTATTGGCTGCTGAATTAATGGCTAAAGGTTTAACTATCGTTTCTGGTGGTACTGATACACATGTTATGCTTGTAGACGTGCGTAATACTGGTTTAACTGGTAAAGAAGCAGAACATCTGTTAGATGAAATTGGCATTACTGCTAATAAAAATACAATTCCATTTGATCCAGCAAGCCCATTTGTAACAAGTGGTGTTCGTTTAGGTACGCCTGCATTGACTACACGTGGTCTTAAGGAAGATGATATGAAAGAAATTGCTGACATTATTGCAGTTGTATTGCAAAATCCAGAAGATACAGCTAAACATCAAGATGCAGCAAAACGCGTAGTAGCATTATGTGAAAAATACCCATTGTATCCTAACTTATAATTTCTAGGATGGATATTGTTTAACTGAATTAAAGGTGAGCGAGAGCTATTCTCGCTCACCTTTTTTGTGCATATATTGGATATATTTATATGGCAAGATTTGTAAATATGTGATAGAGTATGTATGAATAGATAAAGACTGAGATAGAGAAGCTCAGGGTCGGATTATATAATAGGGGGCACAATCATGAACGTTAATGTTATGACACATCCATTGATTCAACACAAGGTTACGTTGATGCGTGATGTACAAACAGGTTCAAAAGATTTCCGCGAGTTATTAGATGAAATTACATTGTTGATGGGGTATGAAATCACTCGTAATTTACCGTTGGAAGATGTAGAGGTGCAAACACCATTAACAAAAATGACGGGTAAACGCATTGCGGGTAAAAAACTAGGAATCATCCCAATTTTGCGCGCTGGTCTTGGTATGGTGAATGGTATGCTTAGCTTGATTCCAACAGCTAAGGTTGGTCATGTAGGTTTATATCGTGATCCAGAAACATTAAAACCTGTTGAGTATTATTGCAAATTACCTACTGATGTGGGAGAACGTGACTTTATCGTTACAGATCCAATGCTTGCTACTGGTGGTAGTGCGGCTGCAGCGATTACGTTGTTGAAAGAAAAAGGTGCTAAGAGCATTAAATTGATGTGCCTTGTTGCAGCTCCTGAAGGTGTAGAGGTTGTTAATAAAGAACATCCAGATGTACCTATTTATGTAGCAGCTCTTGATGAAAAATTGAATGACCATGGTTATATTTTACCTGGTTTAGGTGATGCAGGAGACCGTATCTTCGGTACAAAATAATTTAATGGCTAGTATTGAAATAATATCCTGTTTATAAATAAAAGACGCCCGAAAGGGCGTTTTTTACTTGAATAAAGTTGTAATAAGGTATAAAATAATTATGTAGAAGTATTTTTTTATTTATGGTGGGACTGATTTCGTTTATATGGGACGAATATCGTTACTCTTGTCAAAGGGTAAAGGAGGAACCCTATGAATGAGTTGTTAATGGTATGCGAGCGTATAGCACCAGAATTGATGACAGTCTTAAAGGATCGCTACAAGTTATTGAGTCACTTAGCCTATGAAGAGCCTCTTGGTCGTAGAAGTCTGGCAGCGGCGACAGATATTTCTGAACGTGCTGTGCGGTCTCATGTTGACGCCTTGCGTGGCAATGGATTAGTAGAGATTTCTAAGCCGGGGATTTACTTGAGTGCTGAAGGCAGAGACTTAGTTCCTAAATTGAGGGGCATCCTACATGAATATGAGCGTGTTGGTGAATTAGAACAACAGTTGAGACATGCACTACATATCGATGATGTCATTATTACACCTAGTGAAGGTTCATTAATGCTCAAGCGATTAGGATTTACAGCTGCTAAGGTAGTACAACGGATGGTTACAGATGGTTCTGTCGTAGCCGTTAGTGGTGGTAGTACTATGGCGGCAATGGCTGATGAAATGCCTAGTAGTGTATTACACCCTATTGTTGTACCGGCCCGTGGTGGTGTTGGTGAAGTAGTCGAATATCAAGCGAATGTAATCGCCTCTGTATTAGCAGAACGATGGCACGGTTCGTATAAGATGCTGCATTTACCTGATGGGTTGTCAAAGGATTCATTGGACATGCTTGTAACATTGGAACCACAGATTAAGGAAATTAGCGAAGTGATTCACAGGACTGATATATTGGTTTTTGGTATTGGTCAGGCGCTTCATATGGCTGATGTGCGACATATACCAGACGGTGTACGTCAACAATTAGTGGACGGTAATGCTGTAGGTGAAGCATTAGGCCAATATTGCTCTATGGATGGTTCCATTGTATATGCGACGAACAACATAGGGCTTTCATTAAGGGATATAGTAAATATACCGCATGTCGTAGCTGTAGCAGGTGGCTTTGATAAAGCTGGTGCTATTATCAGCGTTATGAGGTCTTGTAAAAAGGGAATCCTCATAATAGATGACCAAGCAGCAGAAGGTATGCGCCAATTACTAAATATTCCTGCGTTATAATTTAGTTTATTATTTTTAGTATTATATAGTTCTTTTGAGGAGGACAAAACAATGGCAGTTAAAGTTGGTATTAATGGTTTCGGTCGTATTGGTAAATGTGTAGTACGTGCGGCAATTAATAATCCAGATGTTGAAGTAGTAGCTATTAATGCGACTGGTGATAATGAGGGTACTGCATTATTGTTAAAATACGATTCCGTACATGGCACAATCCCTAATGAAGTAACATTTGACGATGAAAATATTTATGTAGATGGCAAAAAAATCCGCGTATTCCATGATCGTGATGCTTCTAAATTGCCTTGGTCTGAAGAAGGCGTTGAAATCGTTATGGAATGTACTGGTAAATACCGTGATGCAGAAGAAGCGAAAAGTTCATTTAGAACAACCTACAGTTAAAAAAAGTGTTGATTTCTGCACCTGGTAAAAATGAAGACTTTAACTATGGTTATGGGTGTTAACCAAGATATGTACGATCCTGCAAAACATCATATTATCTCCAATGCATCTTGCACAACAAACTGCTTGGCTCCATTTGCTAAGGTATTATGCGATGAATTTGGCATCAAACGCGGTATGATGACTACTATTCATTCCTATACAAATGACCAAAAAATTCTTGATGCACGTCATAAAGATCCCTCGTCGTGCTCGTGCAGCAGCTATGTCCATCATTCCTACAACTACTGGTGCAGCAAAGGCTGTTGCTAAAGTATTGCCTCAATTAAAAGGTAAATTAGATGGTTTTGCATTGCGCGTTCCTACACCAGATGTATCCGCTACAGATCTTGTTTGCGAACTTGAAAAACCAGCTACAAAAGAAGAAATCAATGAAGCATTCCGCAAAGCAGCAGCTGGTGAATTAAAAGGTATCCTAGGCGTATCTGATGTGCCATTGGTATCTTGTGATTTTAGCTCCGACCCTCGTAGCTCTATTGTTGATGCTGATTTGACAATGGTTATGGATGGCAACATGGTGAAAGTAGTTTCTTGGTACGATAACGAATGGGGTTATTCTGAACGCCTTATCGATATGGCAGCTTTCGTAGCTAGCAAAGGTCTATAATTGGAGGAATTTCTAGGATGAAACTAACCATTTTAGATATGAATGTAGATAATAAACGCGTATTTGTACGTGTTGATTTTAATGTACCTATGAAGGATGGTGTTATCACTGATGACACTCGTATCCGTGGTGCATTAGAAACAATCAAATATTTAATCGACCATAATGCTAAGGTCATTCTAGCATCTCACTTTGGTCGTCCAAAGGGTGAACGTAAACCGGATATGACATTAGCTCCTTGTGCTAAACGTTTATCTGAACTTATCAACAAACCAGTTGCATTTGTAGATGATTGCGTTGGTCCTAAGGTTGAATCAGCTGTTGAAGCATTACAACCTGGCGATGTATTGATGCTTGAAAACTTGCGTTACCACAATGAAGAAACTAAAAACAATCCTGAGTTTGCTAAACAATTAGCCTCTCTTGCTGATGTAGCTATCAATGATGCATTTGGTGTATCTCATCGTAATGCAGCATCTGTAGTTGGCATTGCTGATTACATCCCTATGGGTGCAGGTTTCTTGCTCAAAAAAGAAATTGATGCACTAAGTGCAGCTGTAGTAAATCCAAAAACACCTATGGCTGCCATTATCGGTGGTGCTAAGGTAACAGATAAGATTTCAGTAATTTCCAATCTATTACCTAAGGTAGATGTTATGATTATCGGCGGCGGTATGGCGAATGCTTTCATTAAGGCTCAAGGCTGTAACATCGGTAGTTCCTTATATGAAGATGGTCAAGATGCTATCGCTACAGATTTAGTTATGGAAGCACGCGTTGCAGGTGCTAGATTATTGACACCTGTAGATGCTGTAGTAGCTGATGCTTTTAGCAACGATGCAAATACTAAAATCGTTGATGTTGATCAAATCGAAGATGGCTGGATGATTTTAGATATCGGTCCTAAAACACGTGAACTCTATACAGAAGCATTGGCTAATATGAAAACAATCATTTGGAATGGTCCTATGGGCGTATTTGAAATGGAAAAATTCGCTGCTGGTACTAATGCAGTAGCAAAAGCTGTAGCCGAATCTGATGCGATGACCATCGTTGGTGGTGGCGATTCCGTAGCTGCTATTGAAAAAGTGGTTTAGCAGATAAAATTAGTCATATTTCGACAGGTGGCGGTGCCTCCCTTGAATTATTGGAAGGTAAGGTTTTACCAGGTATTGCTGCCTTAACTGAGGCATAATATGAGAAAACAAGTTATTGCAGGAAACTGGAAAATGAATGGAACCATTGCATCCGGATCAATCCTGATAGAAGCATTTACTAGTTTCTTAGGTGATAAAGACTTGGACTGTGAGATTGTTGTATGCCCTCCTTTTACTGCGCTTGAGAGAGCTGTGTCGTTAACAAAAAATACACAGGTCAGCGTAGGGGCTCAAAATATGGATTATCATGATGCCGGTGCATTTACTGGTGAGGTTTCTCCTCTTATGTTAATGGAGATTGGTGTTTCCTATGTAATTATTGGACACTCTGAACGACGTGAATATTATGGTGAAACTGATGCGATGGTGAATGAAAAAATTAAGAGTGCTTTTTTCCATAGCTTACAACCCATCGTATGTGTTGGTGAAAGCCTTGAACAGAGAGAAGCTAATGAAACAATATCTTTCATTCATGGACAATTAAAACGTGCATTGCAAGATATTCCAGCGGATCAAGTAGAAAAACTGATTATTGCTTATGAACCGATTTGGGCTATTGGAACGGGTAAAACGGCAACTGCAGATCAAGCAGAGGAAGTATGTAAATCCATTCGTGAATATATTGCTAAATTATATACACCAAATGTGGCGGACTTGGTTCGTATTCAATATGGTGGTAGCGTAAAAGCTAATAATGCGCGTGAAATTTTAAGTGAGCCTAATATTGATGGCGCCCTTGTTGGAGGCGCTTCACTGATTGTTGATGAATTTACAGAAATAATCATGGCGGCTCAAGAATTAAGTAACTAATATACTAGAGGTATAAATATGGCAAAATTACAGGCACCCGTAATGCTAGTCATCTTAGATGGCTTTGGTATGGGGGACCAAACAGATACGACGAATGCCGTAGTACAAGCAAAACCAAGTTATTTTAATTACTTGTGGGATACGTATCCTCATTCAACATTACAAGCTTCCGGTCTTGCAGTCGGTTTGCCAGAAGGGCAAATGGGTAATTCAGAAGTTGGGCATCTCAACCTTGGTTCAGGCCGTATTGTATATCAAGACTTAACGCGTATTACAAAGGACGTAGAGAGTGGCGAGTTTTATAAAAAGCCTGTAATAAAAGAGTTATACAGCCAAGCAAAAAGTGGTAAATTACAAATTATTGGCCTCGTATCTGATGGCAATGTACATTGCTCCTTAGAACATATTAAGGCTGTTATTGCTGGTGCTAAACATGAAGGCATCAAAGAAGTATATGTGCATGCACTTCTTGATGGACGTGATGTACCACCACAATCGGCAACTACATATATTAAGGAGCTAGAATCTTTTATGGCTGACATAGATTGTGGTAAAATTGCTACTCTTAGTGGTCGATACTACGGCATGGATCGTGATAATCGATGGGATCGTGAAGAACTAGCTTATAACGCTATCGTCAATGGCGTTGGCAATATGGCTAACTCTGCTTGCGAAGCCATCATACAATCCTATGCTGCTGGTGTGAATGACGAATTTGTAGTACCTACCGTTATTGATTCAAAGGGAACTATTTCTGAAGGTGATGCAGTTATTTTCTGTAACTTTAGACCTGATAGAGCCCGTGAATTGACAAAGGCTTTAACTGTACCAGATTTTGATGGCTTTAAGCGCGAGCCTATATCCATTTATATGGCGACGATGACAAAGTATGAAGATGGATTGCCTGTGCATATTGTTTATGAAAAGGATACATTAAATAATACATTAGGTGCTGTTCTTTCTAATGATGGTTATCGTCAGTTGCGCATTGCTGAAACAGAGAAATATGCACATGTAACGTACTTCTTCAATGGTGGTAATGAGGTTCCCTTTGAAGGGGAAGAACGTATTCTTGTGCCATCTCCGGCGGTTGCAACCTATGATTTACAACCGGAAATGAGTGCTCCAGAAGTGACCGATAAGGTGGTAGATGCTATTCATAGTAAAGCATACGACATGATTATCTTGAACTATGCAAACCCAGATATGGTAGGGCATACAGGTAATTTCGAGGCTGCGGTTAAAGCAATTCAAACTGTGGATGCAGGATTAGAACGTATTGCAAAGGCTATATTAGAGGTTGGAGGACAGCTTTTAGTTACCGCCGATCATGGTAATGCAGAGCAAATGGTCAATCATGAGACTGGAAAACCTCATACAGCGCATACTACAAATGTTGTGCCATTGATTTTAGTAAGTGAACAGCATAAGCATAACCAGCTTGCATCTGGTAAATTATGTGATATTGCACCGACAATGTTGGCGTTGGCACATATTGACAAACCACATGATATGACTGGTGAAAGTTTATTAATAGATTAATTTAGTATATAAATAAGAGGTATTATTATGGCAGTAATTGAACAAGTCGTAGCTCGTGAAATTTTGGATTCTCGCGGTAATCCTACAGTAGAAGTTGAGGTATGTTTGGAAGATGGTACAATTGCAACTGCTGCAGTTCCATCTGGTGCATCTACAGGTATGTTCGAAGCTGTAGAATTACGCGATGGCGATAAATCCCGTTATTTAGGTAAAGGTGTTTTACAAGCTGTAGACAATGTAAACGCTAAGATTGGACCTGCTATTATCGGCTATGATGCAACTGAACAAGTAGCAATTGATAATTTGATGCTTAAACTTGATGGCACTGACAACAAAGCTAATTTAGGTGCTAATGCAATTTTAGGTGTATCCATGGCTGTAGCAAGAGCGGCTGCTGAATCTTTAGACTTGCCATTATTCTTATATTTAGGTGGCTTTTAATGCTAAAGAACTTCCTGTTCCTATGATGAACATTCTAAATGGTGGTGCTCATGCTGATAATAATGTAGACCTCCAAGAGTTTATGATTATGCCAGTAGGGGCTAAAACATTTAGCGATGCATTGCGTAGCTGTGCAGAAGTATATCACACATTGAAATCCGTGCTTCACGATAAAGGTCTTAGCACTGCTGTAGGTGATGAAGGTGGTTTTGCACCAAACTTGGCATCTAATGAAGAAGCTTTGGAAGTAATCTGCGAAGCTATTAAACGTGCCAGTTATGAACTTGGTACAGATTTTAAATTAGCTCTCGATGTGGCTTCCAGTGAAATCTATAAAGATGGTAAATATCATTTAGAAGGCGAAGGTAAAGTATTGAGCGCAAGTGAAATGGTTGACTTTTATGAATACTTAGTCGATAAATATCCTATCGTATCTATCGAAGATGGCCTTGCAGAAGAAGACTGGGATGGATGGAAAGTATTAACCGAACGCCTTGGTAAGCGTGTTCAACTCGTAGGTGATGATTTATTCGTTACTAATACAAAACGTCTTGAAAAGGGAATCGACCTTGGTGTAGCTAATTCTATTCTTGTGAAAAGTAAATCAAATTGGTACGTTAACAGAAGCCTTTGATGCTATGGAAAGAGCTAAACGTGCTGGATATACATGCGTAGTATCTCACCGTTCTGGTGAAACAGAGGATACATTTATTGCAGATATCGCAGTAGCTGTTAATGCGGGCCAAATTAAAACTGGTGCACCAGCTCGTTCTGAACGTGTTGCTAAATATAACCAATTACTTCGCATTGAAGAAATGTTATATGAAACAGCACAATATAAAGGTGATGCAGTATTCTACAATTTGAAGAAATAAAATATTCTATTCTTTTTTTAGGATAGAAAAACTATAAAGGAGACTCCTTTGAGTAGTAAAAAACTCAAGGGAGTCTTTTTTGACAACGTCGATATATTTGCCCTCATTGTAAGCACTCTTTTTCCGAGAACAATCCATTTGTACGAAAAACATATGCAACTAAGTATAACCAATATTAATTTGTTATTTGATAAACTTACTGAAAGTGTAACCTATACTGCTATCGCTAACGAGTGTGATACATCTATTACTACAGTATTACGCTATTGCTCTATGATTACTATACCTAAGCCTAAAACATTACCTACTGTTATAGGTATTGATGAATTCAAAGGAAATGCGGAAGGTCATCAATACCAAGTCAATTTAACCAATCCAGATACACATGAAATATTAGACATTTTACCGAAACGTGATACGCAAGCATTAATCCGCTATTTTGCATCATTTAAACATAAAGATCGCGTACAAGTTAAGTTTATTGTAATGGATATGTCCATACAGTTTAAACGCATCATGGAGGCGCTATTTCCACATGCGCATATTATCTGTGATCGATACCATGTGTGTCGACTTGTGGATTGGGCGGTAGAGCGAGTTAGAAAAACGTGAGCAGCTGTTTTTTTTAGCTACTCGGTACACGCTTTGTGGAATTTTTAGAAAAATAAACAGGACTTTTTTTCTTACTATGGAGAATTACCTAGTGCAATAAGCAAAGGTGATGTATAAACACACCGCAAGGTATAAAGGAGGGGGTGACCTTGTATGTAGATGTTGCATTAGATTCAATCATAACTTATGCCATTACAGTTGGTGCTAGTGATATTCACTTTGACCCTATATTAAATGGCATACAAGTAAGACTTAGAATTGATGGATTATTGACCGAGTATATGCTAGTTGATGCTACAGATGCAGATATGCTTGTGAACCGCATCAAGGTATTCAGTGGCATGGATATTAGCGAAAAGAGATTACCGCAGGATGGGCGATGGGAATGGTCAGTAAAATCCTACGCTGTCACTATGCGTGTATCTAGTTTGCCCAGTTTATATGGCGAAGCGATTGTATGCCGATTGATGGGCAACGAAGGGGTACACAAAAATCTATTAGAACTGGGGATGGATGTGGAGCTACGAGAAAAAATCGCAGCGTTATTAAAACGGCCCTATGGACTCATTACAATTTGTGGTCCTACAGGCAGTGGTAAAACTGCTACCTTATATGCCATGCTTCGCATGTTAAATTTAAAAGAAACTAAATTGATATGCTTAGAGGACCCTGTAGAGGCAACCATTGAAGGAGCTATTCAAATAGGTATTAATGAAAAGATTGGCTTTACCTTTTCTAAAGGTCTTCGAACCGTATTACGGCAGGATCCAGATTCAATTATGATTGGTGAAATTCGTGATAATGAGACTGCACAATTGGCTGTTAAGGCTGCGTTAACAGGACATCGTGTGATTACTACAGTTCATACAAACACGGCATTAGGCGTCATAGGTCGTCTTGTGGATATGGGGGTAGAGCCGTATCTTTTACATGCTACACTCATTGGATCACTATCGCAGCGCCTTGTGAGACGAATCGATAGTACAACACATTCCTATCAAGGACGATTAGGCTTATTTGAATATCTGGAAATACCCTTTAGTGATATTGATTGGGATCATGTAGAACAGTATATGTTCACATCGCTCCAAGATTCTGCTCATCTAGCAATTAATTCTGGTATTACAACCTTAGAGGAGGTACACCGTGCAGGAATCTTACTGTGAAAGTAATAATTTTGCTATAACGCATTCCATTATATCTTTAGAAGATGTAATTTCTTTTGCATTAGAAAAAGGTGCTACGGATATCCACCTTGAACTAGATAGACCCATTTATATACGGGCTTCAAAAGGATTAGAGTCTATTTCGAGTATATGTAGTAATGATATGATTGCAGATATTTTGTGTCGTTGTGGTATTACACATGATTCCTGGCATTCTGTAGATGATGCTTTTACCAGTAATGGCACTCGTCTTCGGGCCCATATTTATAGGGCAAATCATAGTATTTGTGGAACATTGAGATTATTGTGTCACGCTAATCTTTCTCTTGATTCCTCCAAAGACAGCGATGTATTAAAGATGATTTGTGAGTATCATGATGGATTAGTTCTTGTCACAGGTCCTACTGGCAGTGGAAAGTCGTATACCTTGGCTTGTTGCATAGAATATATTAATCAAACTATGAATAAACACATAGTAACACTAGAGGACCCCGTTGAATACGAGTTTATACCAGCCCATTCAATCATCCATCAACGTCAATTAGGTATCGATGTAGATTCTATGTCACAAGGGATATGTGATGCATTACGCGAAGATCCCGATGTAATCATGGTTGGAGAACTGAGGGATAGAGACACCTTAGAAGCTGCTTTACATGCAGCTGAAACTGGGCATCTTGTATTAGCTACGATGCATACGCAGAGGGCTGTAATGGCGGTACATCGTATGATATCTCTATTTCCCGGTGAGCAACAAGATGAAGTGCGCAGTCAAGTTTCGCAAGTATTGCGCGCCGTTATATGTCAGCGTTTGTTGCGGTGGGAAACATCGTTTATCACAATACGGGATATTTTACTAAATACTAATGCAGTAGCAAATTTAATTAGGAATCGTAAGGAACCACAAATTGTATCGATTCAGGAGACACAGTCGCCTATGAAAACATTGGAGATGGCTGTGCGTGACGCAAACACAATATGGATCAGCCCAACAATTACATGCTTTATTGGAACAACAACTATCATAGAGGGATTACATGAATGCCTATGACTATACAGTAATAACAACGGATAAGAAAAGAATACAAGGATCGCTATGGGCCGATTCCAAAGAAGAGGTAAGAACTAAACTAAAATTAGAGGGATATGTCATTTGTAGTATCTCCCAATCATCTACTAAATCGGTGAGTTGGAGTCATAAAGAGGTGAGTACCACCGCATATCAACTTGGTTTATTGCTTCAATCTGGTATTTCACTTCGGCGTTCATTAGAATTATTGACGGAAGGTTCTAAAACGATGCTGTATCGCTCATTATACGAGGGTATACAACGAGGTCAATCTTTATCAGAGGTACTTCGACAAAAGGGGTTTCCTCCTATAGCATTAGCGCTGCTTGAAAGTGGTGAAATGTCAGGGAATGTAGGGGAATCTTTACAATATATAGCATCCTATTACGAACGAGAACGTAAATATCGTCAAAAGATTCTAAGTGCGATTTCATATCCTTTATTTTTACTTGTTCTTATGAATGTATTCTTTTTGGTAACTATATTGTTTATCATCCCATCGTTTACCCGTGTATTTGCAACTATGCATATAGAATTGCCATGGATGACAAAAGGCTTATTTGTATTAGGAACTTCCCTTCGAGAACATCCATTGATATATGTGGGGATACATGCCGTTGTTATCGGATTATTGATATATGCTTTCAAACAATCTGCAATACGATATAGATTTGATAGACGATTATGGCAGTTGGCTCAACATAACACGTTCTTAACATCTCTGTATTATACAAATATTTTACATATTTGGGCCTTATTGTTAGATTCTGGGATTTCTATTATTAATACCATAGATATTACAAAACATATATGGAGAAATTTGTATGGTGAAACTTGTAGTAATCATGTATATGCCATGCTTTGTAAAGGGCACTCCTTTTGTGAAAGTTTAAAATCCGCATCTATAGGCAATCCCTTTATTTGGCAAATGGTAGCAGTTGGAGAAGAAAGCGGTGAGTTGGTTGCCATGCTTAATCACTGCAGTCATTATTATGAATCCTTATTAACTCAATATATTGCGAGGATGGAGCGTCTCATGGAACCAATACTCCTTACTATCATGGGTGTGGGGATTGCTATTCTCGTTATATCTGTTATGTATCCTTTATTTACATCTATATCTTCATTAAGTGGTCAATGAAAGGAGACTTATAAATGCTTACTTATTGTAGAGAATGTTTAACTAAGCTAGAAAATCAGTTTGTAAAATATATAAGTATTCGGAGATTACAACAATCTAAACAGGGCGGTTTTACACTAGTAGAACTCATGGTTGTCGTAGCTGTTATTGCAATTTTAGCAGCCATTGCAATGCCTCAATTTATGTCTGCTGCAGATAAGGCAAAGAATGCAAAACAAGTGGCAGATATTCAAATCATTCGCAATGCGACACAACTTTATATGATTGATAAAAGCATAGATACGCCTCCAACTGTAGAAAAGTTGTATCAAGAAGGTTATTTAACTGAACATGTTAAGACTACAAAAGGAAAAGAATATGTTATTTCTTATGAACAAGTTACAGGTAATTCTGGGAAGTCTGTAGTTGTTACAGCACCTGAAACATAAGGACTTGTCATATGGAAGGGAAAAAGGTTTATATCTGTCTAGCCATATCGATACTGGCAATAGTAATCCCTTTATTTTTTAGAGATTACACTATGTTTGAAATTATATGTTATAGCTTCTTTTCACTATTTCTCGTAATAGGTGCTACCATTGATAAGCTATATTATATATTACCCGATGAAGGGGCCCTTGCGCTGACTATTATAGGTATCGTTTATAGCATTAGTGAACAGTATGCAGTCATCGACACCTGTGTACATGTTTCTATCGTTGCCTGTATAAGTGTAGCATTACGGATGCTAAGTAAAGGTGGCCTTGGTTGGGGTGATATTAAATGGATAAGTGCCATATCCATATGGCTAACAAGTATTCAAATTCTCGTTATGGTATATGTATCTTTTTTGACTAGTATCCTCTATCTCGCTGGCCTATATATTACTCGTAACACTCGTAGCAGATATATTCCTTTTGGCCCCTTCCTATGTATTGGTGCATGGAGTAGCTTGCATTTATAATCTATGGGAGGCGTTATATTGGTATTTGATACAACACATACAAATCACTGTAATGGCTCTATATTAGTAGAATGGATTATTGCTATCTCCATAGTGATTTCTTTGGTTGCTATGGGAATCAGTAGTATTGTTACAATGCCTTCGCGTCATGAATTAAATAGAAGTACAGAAGAGGTCGTATTAGCTATTAAGAAAGCCCAACTATGGTCTATGTTAGGTCATCGGGATGATCGGATGGCACAAGGTGAGTTTATATTGAAAAAACATTCTTATTCTATACAAGAGGGACTCATGTTGCACCATGTAGAAATGGAATTACCACAGCATATTGAAAGTGCACATACTATGAAACGGGTTTATTTTTCTGCTTATGGATTACCGTATGATGGAACCGAATTTATTTTACAAGATACTCAAACAGGCGCAACAAATCGCATATGGATTTCTGTTCAAACAGGGCGTGTGCGCTGGGAAATATTATGATTTAGAGATGTATGCTAAGTGCCATATGACTGGAAAGAATAATGTAACATTATCTAAACAAAGCGGTTTTTTATATGGTGATGCACTAATGGCTGTAACCCTAGTGTTGCTATTGTTACCTACAATACTCTATGTATTGAGTGATACCTTGACAATGGTAAAAACTGCATATATTGATGATTATATATTGCAAGATACGGTGTCTTATATAGAGGAAGGTAAGGCTTTGTATGATTCAGGTGGTACGCCGCATATAACGGCTACCCCAGTATCTGGAAACCATAATTTACCTCATATAGTATTTAAAAAGAGTCTTGTAGAAGAGGAAATTAATGGTATCTCTATTTTGAGATATCGCGTACAAGCTATTGATAATGGAGATGTTGTGTATGAAATATCCACATTTCTTGGTCCACCTCATCATTAAAAATAATGCTTTGAAAAAGGTTGGAGGCTTTATTTTGCCATCCATTGTCATTAGTATCTTAATAAGTTCTTTTGTGCTAATCATGGTGATGACTATATGTATGACTTGTTTATATGGACAGAACGAATTGATGATAGTTTGGCGATGTTAGAAGATGGACGTTATACACGACGCGCCATTGTAGCTCATATTATTTGGAATGATTCAAAGACATCCGTTGATGATAAGGGACATATATTATCTATTAATGATACTAGACGCACTGCATTTACAGTAACAAGGCGCGCATTATATAGGAAATTAAGTGATGGTAGTTTACAACCTTTAAGTGGTAGTCGTATTATTGGCACTGATGATAAGCGCAGACTCGATGCAGATACACCATTTCTCAATGAATTCCAATGGTGTTGTCAGTCTACAGTGGTCTGTTAATAATCTATTTAATACTGAAACAGAATATGCAAAAGGATATGGAGGCATAGCAAACTATGAGGTGGCCACAGGTGTTTCAACACATTTTGATTGGTATAAGAAAACCCACTAGCCATTCTTCTGGGATGGTTACCTATGTCGCTATATATGTAATGTTTATATTATTGGCTTTAATCTTAGGTATAAATCGCTTAACAACATTGTCATTAAGCAATACAAGAGATGAAATGCGTCTTATTAAATCACAATATGCTGCACAGAATGGTGCACGGTGGTTTAATACCTATTGTGAAAGTAATAACAAATGGGATTATAGAGAAAATCTCGATATAGGTGTTTATGATGATAATCATATATATATTAAATCCGATCCAAGAGCTACAGAACCTAAACATGTGATGAGTTATGCTATTTCTAAAGGTGTAACAAGTCGCGTTCATATATATGTTAGAGAGACAGAAAATCATAGTTTAGAAATCGTTAGTATAAAACCATATTAAGGAGGAAACACAGTGAAGGAGCATAAGCAAAAACATACAGGCCTTTGTATTACAAAGGATCGAATTGTAGGGACAACCGCACATATTGAGAATAAGACGATGATTATTACCGATGCGATGGAGATGAAGCGGTCTAGTACGATTGATGAGGATATTGCTGAATTTATTACTACATATAATTTACTAGAAGGGACCTACAGTGTGGTAGCTTGTATACAAACAGAAATGACCTTAGCTACCTATGATCCTCACGATTTTGACGTAAAAGAATTTATTAAATGGAATATTGAAGATACCTTTAATTTTGGAGACCATGAATTTGAATTAGATGCGTGTCGCAGAGAATATCCTCGGCATCATTATTATTTATTCTTAGCTGCTGTAGATCGGCATGAATTAGAATTGCTTCGCCAAGGTATTAGAGAAACATGTGCACCAGTGGATACGATTGATTGCTGGCCATTACCCGTTACATATGGTTTATTGCATAGAACTGGTACGGTTACAGGGGATTGTTGAACCAGAAGGCATGCATTTGTGGGCGTGGTGGAAAGATATATGTGTAAAGGAATGTATCGTCAAGGTGAATGGTGCAGATATAAGTTCGGCACTCATCGATTTAGAAGAAGCGTTGCAACAATTTGGTGTAGAAGAAATTAAAGGTGTTCATTTTTATAATATTGATGATTTAAATGAAGAGCAACGTATCGATATTAGTGCATTACAAGAGGTATATGGAAATACTGAATACCTACCGATGATGTTTCTTGGTAGAGGGCGTACACGTTGTAAGCTAGGTGTGTTGGACTGGGATATGGCAATTGGTATGGCTACACGGGGGTTACGTTGGATTGGACAAGGTTGGTAATGACACTTTACTAAACTTTATGCCCCGTTCATTACGGTGGTATATTTTTCTACATAGGAATAGGCTGTACATATATATTTCGGCGGGATTGATTATAATGGTTAGTGCTTTTTGTATTGGGTGGGCTATTCACTCCTATAGAGCATATTTAGAGCAGCAAACATTATATGAAAGTGTACAGATGAATTCAGAATCTAAATTAATACGTGAACAGTATCATAATGCGCAAGAGAGGCTTTCAACGTTATTACAACAACAGAATACATGGGATAGTCAATTTCTTTTTGTAACTATATTAGATGCTGCAATGGCTATGAATGGAGGTGTTACATTACAACATATTGAATTTACAGATAGTGGTTTTTCTGTTGATGGAACTGCTATTAATGAGGATGTATACCATAATTATAGACAATATGTACAAGCACATATGAGAAAGGTAACATGTGATGGTAAACAACAAGTGGAAAAAGAGAGCGGACAGTGTATATTCCATTTGGATGGACATACAAAGCAGCATGACACCAATTCTAAAGAAAATCACCCTAGCTTGTAGTTTAAGTCTGGTTGTAGCGATGGTCTCAATAGGAATTCATGGATACTATATAGAACAATGTAAAGCTATAGAAGATACTATTATGTTCTATCAAATGGAAACTAAAACACAGCACCAGTTTGTAGAGTCCGATACCTATACTCTAGTGCAATCGTTATCAAACCGTGAATATTGGGAGGATGCAGTATATCAGAGTATCGGAAGCGAACCATTGGTAGTAACGAGTAGCTCTAAGAAAGGCAATATATTAGATATAACTTTGGTCGGTTCTAGTCAGTCCTTTTTAAAATGGTTAAATACCATTCAACATACATTGGCTTTTTGTACAGTTCAAATATGCTCTATAGATACACAGGGAAATAGCATATCTTTTCGATGTAAGATAGCTCCCACGGGAACCATAAGTTAAATGAACATATAATAATGCGGAATTATTCTCATTATTATATGTTCATTTTTGTTTTTATGGCTATTTTATAGTAAAATAAATTTTAACGTATAAATAAGGGGCAATAGTAACATGATAGTAAAACGAAATATTATTCTTATCGGATCCATGGGTAGTGGTAAAAGCCATTTCGGCCGCAATCTAGCAGATTTAAAAGGGTGGCAATTTGTGGATACCGATCGAGTATTAGAAGGTCGTTTTGGGCTGCCCATTGCAGAAATTTTTAAAAAAATAGGTGAAAAAGCATTTCGACGTGCTGAATTAGATGTACTCAAGAAGGTTTCATTATACCATGAGGCCGTTATCAGTGTAGGTGGAAACTTTCCGATAGAACAGAGGACTCTTAGATCCTTAAAGAAATTTTCTTTTATCATAGGTATACGCGCTGCACAATATCGAATTGTGAGCCGCGTTAATCGACGTGTTGGCAAACGACCAACAATGGATTACACAAATGTTTCAGCTTTTGTACATAATATGATTCAATCGTGGAAACCAGTATATAAACAATGTGACTATGTGTTGGATACGACTAATGGACGAACCTATGATTTTATGAAGGCCATTGAGCAACAATTTGAAGCTCTTGAGGTTCAATTTAAAGACGCGACGACAACCCAAATCGACTGAAACTGTAGACCAACACAAATTGGTTAGAATAGAACAAGATAATGAACGGCAATCTGTTAAACAAATAAAATTAGTTAAACAAACAAGATTGTCCAAAGAGACAAAGTCATCAATACAAAGAACTACAGTGTCTAAAGAAATGCGAGCTGGTACAAAGCAGCAGAAGGGACGTAGACATGAAAAAAATAGCACTACTAACAAGCGGTGGAGACGCACCAGGAATGAACGCAGCCATTCGGGCCATCACAAGAAAAGCAATACATGAAGGTTTTAGTGTATATGGTATAGAGCGTGGCTTTGAAGGTATTATTAATAATGAGATAAGACCTTTGCATGCTCGTGATGTAGGCGGAATCATTACTACTGGTGGTACTATACTTAGAACTGCACGCTATCCGGAGTTTAAGAATTTAGATGTACAAAAACGAGCTTACCAAATACTACAAGACTTTGGTATAGATCATTTAATCGTTATTGGTGGAGATGGTTCACAAGCTGGTGCAGAATCTTTGATGCGATTAGGCCAGTCAACCATAACAATTCCTTGTACAATTGATAATGATATGAATGGCACACAATATACGATTGGATTTGATACTGCTATTAATACTGTTGTTGATGCGGTAGGTCGTATTCGTGATACGTCGAATTCTCATGAGCGGGTTGCTATAATTGAAGTGATGGGACGTCATGCAGGGCATATTGCATTACAATCTGGTTTAGCTAGTGGTGCAGAACTAGTATTAGTACCGGAATATCCTATGCCTTTAGATGAAGTGTGTGAACATATAAACAAGACTCACCAATTAGGAAAAGAGTATAGTATTATTCTTGTTGCTGAAGGTGCTTATGAAAGTGGTGAGGTAAAAGAGTATATTAAGAATCACACCTACTTTGATCCTAGTTTGACTGTTCTAGGATATTTACAACGTGGCGGCGCACCATCTGCATTGGATGCTATTTTGGCTGCTCGTATGAGTGAATTAGCTATCGATTGCTTAGTGCAGAATATAGATAACTGTATTACAGGGTATATTGATGGACAGATTCGTGCGATACCGTATGAAAAAGCTAAACATATGCGTTTTGGTATTGATAAACAACAGTATGAATTAATCTCTATTTTGAGTCATTAATAGAATATTGTAAAATTATATTGTATAATCGTTAAAACTCTAGTACAATGTAATGCATGATAGTGGAATACTCAAATGTTAAGGAGTAAATAATGAAAGAATTATTTCAAAAACACCGTAAACGTATTATAGGTGGTGCTATTGCCATTTGCTTATTAGGCGGTGGTGGCTATTATTATGTTCATACGAATGATAGTGCACAAACGCACCAAAAATACACAACCGGTAGAGTTGAAAAAGGCGATGTAAACTAGTATTAGTGCTACAGGTACTATTAATCCTGTCAATTATGTAGACGTATCTACTAATGTAGCTGGTAAATTAGAAAAAGTATTAATTAAAGAGAATGAACAGGTTACACAAGGGCAAGTAATTGCCTATATAGATACTCGTCAATTGCAAGCACAAGTTGATAATGCAAAAGCAGCTCTTGATAAAGCAGCTCTTGATATGAACAGATATAAAGCATTGATTGATCAAAATGCGGTATCACAACAAACCTATGACAATGCTGTAACTGCTTATGAACAAGCTTTATCCACTTATGATAGAGTGGCTGCGGATTTAAGTGATGCTACGATCACAGCACCTATGACTGGTACCGTTGTAGGTACACCACTCAAGGCGGGTCAAACAATTAGTACTGGTATTTCTACACAAATGATTATTGCTACGATTGCGGATTTAAAGAATCTAGAAATATACTTAACTGTTGATGAAACGGATATTGGTAATATTAAACAAGGTGCTAAAGTAGAGTTTACTGTAGATTCTAAGCCGGGTGAAACTTTCACAGGGTACGTGTCAGAAGTAGCAAAAGGGAATAAAGGGAATATGGGTACAACTAGTACGAGTGTAGTTTACTATACTGTTAAGGTTCAGATCCCTGAAAATATTTCCGACAATTTCTTACCATCTATGACCGCTCGTGCAACTATTTTTGGTGAAGATATTAAAAATACATTGGTAGTACCTCTTACTGCAGTGCGTACTGATAAACAAGGTGAGTATGTCTATGTTATCAAGGATGGACAGCCTGTCCGAACAGCTGTTTCTACAGGTGTAACGGGTGATACTAATGTTCAAATCCTAAAAGGGGTATCCGAAGGGGATGAAATTATTATCAGCGGTGATGTAACAAGTCCTAAAAACAATTCTCGTGGACCATTTTAAGCGTAGGTGAACTATGAATAATTCAGTAATTGATATTCAAGGTATTACGAAGACCTATGTTAATGGTAAATTAAAGGTTCCCGTTCTACATGGTATTGACTTACAGGTACAAAAGGGGGATTTTGTATCTATTATGGGGCCTTCTGGCTCTGGTAAATCTACCTTTATGAACATCTTAGGGTGCCTTGATAGACCAACATCAGGATCATATCGCTTGAATGGAAACGAAGTAGCTAACCTAAGTGATGATGAGTTGGCATACGTGCGAAATAAAGAAATTGGCTTTGTATTCCAAAGTTTTAATCTATTAACAAAACTAACTGCTCTTGAAAATGTAGCGTTGCCAATGGTATATGCAGGGGTTGATAAAAAAACGAGGACTGCTCGTGCAGAGGCTTTGCTTAGCTCTGTAGGTTTAGGAGACCGCATGGACCATTTACCAGCAGAGTTATCTGGTGGTCAACGTCAACGTGTGGCCATTGCACGTGCCTTAGCTAATGATCCTGCCATTATTATGGCCGATGAACCGACGGGGAATTTGGACTCAAAATCTACTATTGATGTAATGAATATCGTTCGAGGCCTGTATGATGAAGGGCGCACTATTATTCTTGTAACTCATGAGCCTGATATTGCAACTTATGCTAGTCGCAATGTGGTGCTCCGTGATGGCTATATAGTAGAAGATAAGCAAAATCTCAATATGACTCCTGTACAGGAGGTGACACATGTATAAAGAAAGTTTCTTAATGGCCTGGGCATCCTTGATTGCTAATAAAATGCGATCTATCTTGACCATGCTAGGTATTATTATCGGCGTTGCTGCCGTTATTGCCCTTGTGTCGATTGGTAATGGTGTAAAACAGGACATTCAAAATTCTATTTCTAGTCTAGGCTCAAACTTATTGATGGTTATGCCTGGCGCACCTCGTACGCCGGGGGTGCGACCAACAGCAGGTTCTATGAAGTCGTTAAAGGTAGCCGACTACGAAGCTATTGCTAAACTTGATGGTGTTAAGGCCGTGAGTCCGATGACTAACGGTACTTATGTAGTGATTTATCAAAATAAAAACTGGACTACCTCTGTGTCTGGTGTTAATGCTAATTATTTGGATGTTAATAATTGGACGATGAAATCTGGACGTTTTTTATCTAATAAAAATATACAGAATCGTGAACGCGTTGCTGTAATTGGTAAGACTGTTGCAAAAAATCTATTTGGTGATGAAGACCCAGTAGGTGCTGAGATTCGCGTTAAAAATATTCCATTCCGTGTTATTGGGGTACTCAATAGCAAGGGGAGTGGTGCTATGGGGAATGACCAAGATGATATGGTAATCATTCCTTATACAACTGCGATGGAACGCGTGGATGGAATCGATTATTTACGTATGTTATACGTAGTAGCTAAGGATGAAAACGGTATTGATCGTCTGCAGTCTGATATAGAAAATCTTTTGCGTGTGCGACATGGCATTAAGGATACAAACCTTGATGATTTTAACATTCAAATATGAACTCTATCATGGAAACAATGGAAGAGACAACAGGCACATTAACCTTATTCTTAGGTGCTGTTGCAGCCATCTCCCTCGTAGTAGGTGGTATAGGGATTATGAATATTATGCTCGTATCCGTTACGGAACGGACTCGTGAAATTGGTATTCGTAAGGCCTTAGGTGCTACTTACTTCGTTATCGTTACACAGTTCTTGATTGAAGCTGTTGTAATCAGTCTCATGGGGGACTCATCGGTATTGCACTTGGTATAGGGGCTTCAAAACTCATAAGCTTAGCCTCTGGTATGAGCACGGTTATATCGGTACCAACCATTGTGTTATCCTTTGCCTTCTCGATGGCTATCGGTTTGGTGTTCGGTATTTATCCAGCTCGTAAGGCTGCTAAATTAAACCCAATTGATGCATTACATTACGAATAATAGAATAGAGTAGAACTATTCGCATATGGTGCGTTGCATGATACAATAAGTATGATGTGACGCACCATTTTTATATGGTTATTTAATGTGTATTTATGTTTGCATTACTATGTATTGTGAATGGAGAAACAAATGGCTACAACACTGTTAGAATATTTTAATGAATTACGTGATCAAAATCCATTCTCTTGGGTGAAAGATTCAGAGGTTACCGTAGTAGAACCTGGTCATGCAGAAATGACCTTGCAAACCAATGAAACAGAATATTGTAATTTTAGAGGTCATTTACATGGTGCCGTTTGTATCGGCTTTGCTGATAGTGTGATGGGTTCTGCATGCTTTACCTTAGGAAAATCGGTAAATACCATCGATATTAGTGGTAATTATGTGAAAGCTGTTAAAGGTGGAACTATGTTGCGTGGTGTAGCAAATGTAGAACATAATGGGCGAACTACTATGGTGGCTACGGCACGTATTTACAATGAACTAGGTGAACTTGTTCATCTTGCAAGAGGAACCTTTTTTGTATTAGAAGAGCGTCCTTTGCCTGATTTACCTTGGCGATTCATTGAAGAAGACGACCCAAATTTGATATAATGAGGGATGAACTTTGAAATTTAGGAGGACTGTTGTATGGAACAAGAATTACAACGCATAAAAGAGGTAGCGTTAACAGCTATCAAAGCTGCCACTAATCAACAAGCGTTGCAAGATGTACGCGTAAAATATTTAGGTAAAAAAGGTGAAGTAACAGCTTTATTAAAAGGCTTGGGTAAACTATCCCCAGAGGAACGCCCTAAGATGGGTGCTCTTGTGAATGCTGTACGAGAAACATTAGAAGCAGAACTCGATAAAATCAAGTCCTCTATGGAAACAGCAGCTATGAACGCTCGTTTAGAAGAGGAAAAAATCGATATCACTCTACCTGGTAGAGCTCCAAAAACAGGTCATATTCATCCTTTGACTACTGTTAATGAAATGATTGAAGATTTCTTTATGAAAATGGGCTACACCGTAGAAGAAGGTCCTGAAGTGGAACAAGACTATTACAATTTCGAATGTCTTAATTTACCAAAAGATCATCCAGCACGCGATATGCAAGACTCTTTCTATATTACAGAAAATTTCTTGCTTAGAACCCATACATCTCCTGTACAAGCACGTACCATGCAACGTCATGAGCCGAACAGTCCGATTCGCATGATTGCGCCTGGTAAGGTATATCGCTGGGATTATGATGCTACGCATTCCCCAGTATTCCATCAAGTAGAAGGCTTGATTATTGATGAACATATTACATTCGCTGATTTGAAAGGAACTATCGAAACATTCCTACGTCATATGTTTGGCGATGATACAAAGGTACGTTTCCGTACAAGCTTCTTCCCATTCACAGAACCATCTGCAGAGGTAGATATTTCCTGTGTAATGTGCGGAGGTGAAGGCTGTCGTGTATGCTCTCATACAGGTTGGCTTGAAATCCTTGGCTGCGGTATGGTACATCCTCGTGTACTTGAACTTAATGGCTATGATCCTAATAAGGTGAAAGGCTTTGCCTTTGGTATGGGCGTAGAACGTATTGCTATGTTGTTATATGGTATTGGTGACTTACGTCTATTCTTTGAAGATGATATCCGTTTCTTGGAACAATTTTAGGAGGTAGAAATGAAAGCAAGCTTACAATGGATGAATGAATACGTACCTCTTGATCTAAATCGTCCTGCCCAAGAATTAGCGGATGAATTAACACAAGCAGGTATTCCTGTAGAAGAGGTACTTTCTATGGATCCAGGTTTGAAAAAAATCTATACTGGTAAAATCGTAGAAATTACAAAACACCCAGATGCAGATAAATTACAAGTATGCCAAGTACAATGCTTATCTGAAGATGGGGAAGAAATTACTAAGCAAATCGTTACCGCTGCTACTAATGTAGCTGTAGGTCAAATCGTACCAGTTGCGTATCATAAATCTCGTTTAGCAGATGGTACAGAAATCAAAAAAGGTAAATTACGTGGTGTTGTATCAGAAGGTATGTTCTGCTCTGTTGCTGAATTTGGTATTTCCAGTGATTTGGTAAGACCAGAAGAAGCACAAGGCATTTATATTTTCCCTGAAGGCACACCAATCGGTTTAGATATTAAAGAAGCACTCATGCTTAACGACACTGTGTATGAATTTGAATTGACAGCTAATCGTGCAGACTGCTTCTCCATGGTAGGTTTGTCCCGTGAATTCGGCATCATGACAAATCAAAAGGCTTTGTTCCCAGTTATTATGGTGAATGAAAATGGTGAGTCCATCGAAGGTAAAGCATCTGTAGCTATCGAAGCACATGATCTTTGTACGCGATTTACATCTCGTCTTGTTACGAATGTTACCATCGAACCATCTCCATTGTGGATGCAAAATCGTTTACGTAATAGCGGTATTCGCCCTATCAATAACGTAGTAGACGTAACAAACTACGTTATGCTTGAATTAGGTCAACCAATGCATGCTTACGATTATGATTGTGTAGCTGACCATACCCTTATTGCGCGCCGTGCAAAAGCTGGTGAAACACTTACTACACTAGACGGTAATGAACGTGAACTTAATGAGTCCATGCTTATCATTGCAGATACAAAGGGCCCTGTCGGCGTAGCTGGCGTTATGGGCGGTCTTACTAGTGAAGTAACAGATAAGACTACGAACGTCTTGTTCGAAGCTGCTGTATTCAATGGTCCATCTATTCGTCGTACATCTAAAGCATTAGGTATGCGCTCCGAAGCATCTGGTCGTTTTGAACGCGGTGTAAACCATAAATATACGGCATATGCTATTGACCGTGCTGCACAATTGTTGCAACAAATCTGTCCTTCTTGTAAGGTGAGTGTTGGTGTTATTGATGTATATCCAGAACCGGTAGAACAACGCACTGTAACTTTCACAGCAGAACAAATCAATGACTATCTTGGCACTTCTATTGAAAAAAAGATAGAATGATTGATATTTTAACGAAGCTTGAATTTGGCATTACTGAATCTGGCGATACCATCGAAGCACTCGTTCCAACATGGCGCGATGATGTCACTGTTATGCCTGATATTGCTGAAGAAGTGGCGCGCATCGTAAGCTATGATAATATTGCACCAACAATTCCTGTGGCTGTATTATCCTCTGGCGGTATGACACCCTAAGAAAGCATTAACGAAAGAAGTAACGCATTACTTAGCCCATGCAGGTTTAAGCCAAATCATTACATTTAGCTTCATGCACAAAGATGGTCTTACAAATATGATGTTACCAGAAGGTGACAGTCGTTATACGGCAATTCCAATCTTAAATCCTATTTCTGAAGAGTTCCCATATATGAGAACTACGTTGGTACCAGCTGTTATTGAAGCAGCTAAACGCAATATTGCACAACAAAACAAGGATTTATGGTTGTTTGAAACGGCTAATGTGTATGAACCAAAGTCATTGCCATTAACAGAAGTACCGCATGAACGCCCTATGGCATGTGGTATTATGATGGGCAAGGTTACAGAGGCCGCATGGAATCAAGCACAACGTGATACTGATTTCTATGATGTAAAAGGTGTAGTAGACGGTTTACTAGCTAAATTAGGATTAGCAGAGCCTCTAAATAAAGCAACTTATAAAGATCCTATTCAGAGTGAAACTATTGCAACACATTTATTAAATAAGTGCAACTTGAATGTTGCTGATATTCAACCATCTAGTGAAAGCTATTACCATCCAGGCGTAAGTGCTCATTACACAGTCAATGGTGTAACGATTGCAAACTATGGTGAATTACATCCACAAGTGGTTAAAAACTTTGATTTGTCTGGTAAAGTGTATATGTTTGAAATCGATTTGGAAGCAGTATTGTCCCTTACAGTACCACCATTTAGATATCAATCATTCAGTAAATTCCCAGGTACAAGTCGCGACTTGGCAATCGTAGCGCCAGTATCTGTTACAAGTGGCGAAATTGTAGCACTTATTAAGGAACATGGCGGAGAGTACTTAGAATCCGTATCCATCTTCGATGTTTACGAAGGGGAACATATTGAAGCAGGCTATCGTAGCTTAGCTTATAACTTACAATTTAGATCGATGGAAGGCACATTAAATGATGAAGACATTGATGGTGCAATTCAAGCGATTATTGATGCATTAGCAACTAAAAATTGTAAATTACGATAAATCATCGTGAAGGGTTTACCTTATGGTAAACCCTTTTATGTCTATCTATCCCCTGTTGTATAATAGAAGGTATAGGTAATGAGTCAGAAAGGATTTATTATGGAATTATTAGCACCAGCGGGTACGATGGAAAATTTTATGGCCGCCTTAGAATCGGGGGCAGATGCTATATATTTAGGGGGCAAGGTCTTTAACGCACGGGCTCATGCAGCCAATTTTGGTATTGATGAATTGCGTGAGGCTGTACGGTTAGCACATATTTTAGATGTGTCTGTGTATGTAACCGTTAATATTTTGATTGGTGATACGGAACTGAAGGACCTTGAACAGTATATTAAGGATTTAGATTCCATTGGTGTAGATGCCATCATCGTGCAGGACTTAGCTGTTGCAGAAATTGCAAAACGTGTTGCACCAAATATCCATCTTCATGGGAGTACACAAATGACGGCTGCTACACTTGATGCGGTTCGTTTTTATGAAAGTCTAGGCTTTACACGTGTTGTTTTGGCTCGTGAATTAAGTCTTAAGGAAATTCAACATATATGCAAACATTGTAAGGCAGAAATTGAAGTATTTGTACATGGTGCATTATGCGTATGCTACTCAGGTCAATGTTTGATGAGTTCTTTCATCGGTGGACGCAGTGGCAACCGAGGTGCTTGTGCACAACCTTGTCGCTTACCTTATGAATTATTGGATTCTAAGGGTGAAAGTGTGTTACCTAAACATGAAGCTTATTTGCTAAGTCCAAAGGACCTCAATTATAGTGAGCATATGAACGAACTCGTAGCGGCTGGTGTTACATCCTTTAAGGTAGAAGGGCGTATGAAAAAGGTGTCCTATGTTCGCCAAGTTATAGGTACTTATAGAGAGATATTGGATGAGGCATCAATTCACGAAAATCAAAGTAAAACCCTAGCATCTGGATTTAATCGTGGATTTTCCACAGCCTATTTAGAAGATACGGTAGGTCGACAAATGATGACCGTAGTGGCGCCAAATCACCAGGGTAAGCCAATCGGCGAATCGTATACGAAAAAAGGGGAAGTTTACTTATCCTTAACAGAACCTATTGAACAAGGTTCATTAGTTAAATATTACAATCTAATGGCAGTGTTACCTATTATACGGTAGATGACGAATGGACATGTGTATCCGATACGTTGTATAAAGGGCGACCTGCAGAGGGCTTAGCAGTAGGTCAATTATATTTAGCATCTACACCAAAGAATACAAAGTCACGAGGCTTACAAGAGTTTACCCGTAAATATGATATGTCTGTATATCTCAGTGTTGGTTCTAATGGTGAAACAAATTATACTGAATTAACTGCCATCCTAGATTCTGGTCTTAGTGTGACTGTTACAAATGAGTATGTGCCAGCTATTGCTAATAAAGTGCCCACATCGTTAGAGAAGGTAACAGAACAGTTAGGTCGGTTGGGTAATACATTATTTAGGCTATCTTATGTAGATATTCCTGATGGCCCTTATATGTGGCCTGCTAGCGTTCTTAATGCACTACGTCGTGATGCCGTAACTGCATTAGAAACAGCGTTAATTACACATCATGTAGAATCATGGCAAGCATTGCAAGTAACAGGCGATGTAGATTATGATTTCAAGGCGCAACACGAGTTATCCTATGATACTTGTCCTATGATTTCAGCTCGTGTTGATGAAATAGAAGGTGTGAAAGCAGCAATTTCTGGTGGAGCACAGAAAATCGTTTTTGGTGGTGATAGACTGAGTCGTACACCATATGCGTTATCTGTATATGATGAGGTAGCCCGTTTATGTGCTCAATCTGATGTGATTTGTACCTTTGCTACACCACGAGTTGTGAAAGATGATGAAGTAGAAGCATATAAACATACATTAGAGGCAATCGTACAGGCTCATCCAGATAGTATTTCCATTCACGTGCCACAAGCATTATTATGGCTCCGTGAATTAGGATATACAGGTGCCATTGAGGCTGATACAGGCCTTAATATTTTCAATACACCTACATTACATTTCTGGGAACAGTTACATATAAGTTGTGTAAATCCATCGCAAGAGTTGACCTTAAACAAATTACGGAACTAGCTAAACATAGTCACGTCCCTATTGAGACGATGGTTCATGGCTATACAGAAATGATGATTTCCGAATACTGTGTCATTGCTAGTTTTGTGGGAACTGGTAGCAAGGTAAATTGTCCTGTGCCGTGTGTTACAGAATCCTATTCCTTAAAGGATAGAAAAGGGGAAATATTCCCACTTCGTACAGATCCATATTGCCGAATGCATATTATGAATAGTCATGAAATGGATATGCGAGCCTATGTCCCTATGTTGTTACAAAAAGGCATATCCATATTACGCATTGATGGACGTCATATGAAACCAAATTACGTGCAAGATATTGTATCTCAATACGTAGCTATAGCTAATGGTACTATGGATGCACCGCCTAAGAAAATAGATTCACAAGGCGAATCTATTACGCGAGGACATTATTTTAGAGGTATTTTATAGAACGAGGTAGTACATTGTTTAATGAAGATGTATTAGATTTTATAAATAAAAGAAGAATTAGCCCATCATTGTGGTTCTACTATTGCTAAAGAAATGGCATTAGCATTAGCACCGATGACGGATCGAAAGCAGATTCAAGAGGCTTTAGATGAAACTTCAGAGGCGTTGCGTTCATGGCAGACTGAAATTGAACAGCCTCTAGGAGGTACAAGGGATATACGTGAATCTTGTAAAAAGAGCCGCAAGGATTTTGTTCTTACAAGAGAGGCTATATGGGATGTATATATTACTATAGGTGCCTATAAGCGTATGACTAAGTTCTTTAGAACAAAATATATGGAATATCCATTGTTATCTTTGTGGATGCAAGATATGCCAAATATGGATCGCGTTGAACAACGTTTGAAACGCGTATTCGATGATAAAGGGGAATTGCTTGATACAGCATCACCTAAATTGGCGAGCCTACGGAATACGATTAGTAAGACGCGAGATCGTATTAAACACGATATTCAATCTATATTACATGATAAGGACAATCAAAAATATTTCCAAGAAACCATTATTACACAACGTAACAATCGGTATGTAATTCCTGTTAAACAGGAATATCGTCAATATTTTAATGGTTTGATTCACGATCGTTCTGCAACAGGCCAAACACTGTATATTGAGCCAATGCGATTAGTGGAACTCAACAATGATTTACAAGAGGCTTTGATTGGGGAGGAACAAGAGGTCCTACGCATTTATAAGGAACTTTCAGCCCTTATCAAACAACATAGTAATGATTTGATGGATGCTTGTGAAAAGGTATCCCATATTGAATTTGTCTATGGTAAAGCAAAACTCGCTATAGCTCAAAGGCAGTACAAGTCACATTGAGCGAAGGGCGTGACGTCAATTTGATGCGTGCTCGCCATCCGTTGATTCCTGCCAATACAGTTGTGCCTACAGATATTCGTTTGGGTACGGACTATCGAATCTTATTGATTACTGGCTCCAATACGGGTGGTAAAACGGTGTCATTAAAAACACTTGGCTTATTATCCCTTATGAACCAAAGCGGTTTATTTATTCCTGCTGATCACGGTTCTATATTGCCGATTTTTCATAATATTTTTGCAGACATTGGGGATGAACAAAGCATTGAAGCTAGCTTGTCTACATTCTCTGCACACATGACGCAAGTAATTTCTATTATTAAACATTGTGGCCCTAATGACCTGGTATTACTTGATGAACTTGGTTCTGGTACTGATCCAGAAGAGGGGAGTGCTTTGGCGGTATCCATTCTAGAATTCTTCCGTCAAAAAGGTACGCTCATGATGGTCAGCACTCACTATAATGAGTTAAAGAACTATGCGTACCATACGGCCGGTATCGAGAATGGTCATGTTGAATTTGATGAGCGTACATTAAAGCCGACCTATCGATTACATATTGGCGTAGCAGGTAGTAGTCATGCATTAAGTATTGCAGCTCGATTAGGGTTGCCGAAGGATATTGTGAATCGTGCACGGGATTATAAGTCTAAGTTTGGTAGTAGTGAAATGGAAACCGTTTTATCTGATTTGAATGAACAACTTCGTAAATCATCGGAACGGGAACGAGCACTTAAAAAAGAATTAGATGAAACACGTCGCATGCGCGGTCAATTAGAGAAAGAAAAGAAACAATTTAATGAAAAACGTAAACAGATTCTAGCGAAGGCACAAGCTGATGCGGAAGCTATGAAACGCAGTCTCCGTGTAGAAGGGAGAATCCATCATTAAACAGTTGAAATCACAGTTCTCTGAAACGAATAAGGATAAGCGTCAATCTGCTATTAATGAGGCTCGCAAAGGTATTTCTAATGTTCACGTACCAGATGCACCTGTAGATGATGAACGTAATACATTGACCATCGATGCTGTTGCTACTGGACAAGTTGTATACGTAACATCCTTGCGTTCCCTAGGTACCGTTTTATCCATTAAGGGAAATCGCGTTACTGTAGATATTAATGGTCTATCTGCAACTGTGAAAGTAAGTGAATTACAATCTACTACGAGGGAAGAATCTAATAAGATTCAACGAGATAATCTCAAACCGCAGCCTAAAACTCGTAAACGAGCAGGTGGTTCTGCTGTTCAACGTCAAAAAGAGGTGCGTACAGAAATAAATATTTTAGGTCAAACCGTGGATGAAGCAGTAGTTTCTGTTGGTCGATTTATCGATCAAGCCATATTGGGTGGTATAAATCAAGTGCGTATCATTCATGGTAAGGGAACCGGTGCCTTACGTGAAGGTGTGCATCAGTATCTTCGTACCTTGCCTCAGGTGGCTCACTTTGAAACGGCCGGCTACGATGAAGGTGGTGCCGGTGCTACCAATGTAGTTCTTAAATAGTATATCCACATCTTGAGTAGAGATACTAAAGTAGCAGATTCTTAGAATCTGCTACTTTTTTGTATGAGAAAAGAGGCAAAACCATTTGGTTTTGCCTCTTTGTATGTTAACCTACTAAGACTAGCGATCTTTCTTTTTCTCTTTTTTAGATTTAGACTGACTAGGTTTAGAATCAGTAGATTCTACATTGGATGAGGAATCATCATCTTTAGAGATTTCTTCTTTTTTATCCTTATCATCCTTTTTATCTTTGTCATCTTTTTTATCCTTGTCATCTTTTTTCTGTACTTGTTTGACAGGATTGAAATAGCCCTCGCTAACTGCAGCTTGTGCACTAGCAGGTACATTAAAGTCTGTAGCCGGTGTATTAGCTAATGCAGCAGACATGAATTGTCCCCACATTACAGCAGGTGTACTACCACCAGTAATACCGTGCAATGTTTCAGAACCGTAGTCATCGCCAATCCAAACTGCAGCAACTAGGTCAGGAGTATAACCAACAAACCAAGCATCTTTGGAATCATCTGTTGTACCTGTTTTACCAGCTGCAGGACGACCGATAGCAGCATTACCGCCAGTACCGCCGTTAATAACAGACTCTAGCATATTGGTAATGATAGCAGCATCTTTTTCTTCTACAACACGTTTTTCTTGGATGGAGTTTTCTTCAACAACTTGACCATTACGATCTACGATTTTAACGATAGCTGTTGGTTGTACCCTGATACCACCATTAGCAAGTACACCATAAGCTTGTGCCATTTCTAACGGTGATACACCATGAGTTAAACCACCTAGTGCAGTAGACAAGTTGTTGTCGTCATCTGTAAGGGTGGTGATCCCCATTTTCTTAGCTAAGTCGATAATTCGGCTCATGCCAACTTCGTCCGCAATTTTTACAGCTGGTACGTTACGGGAATGTTGCAACGCATAGCGGTAAGTAATATTTCCTTCAAAGTTTCTTTCATAGTTTTGAGGTCGCCAACCATTAAAGTCAACAGGGCTGTCATCAATGATGGAACCAGGCGTTTTACCAGATTGAATAGCAGCTAAGTAAACAAAAGGTTTCATTGCAGAGCCAGGTTGACGTTCCGCTTGTGTGGCTCGGTTAAAGGAGTCATCGCCACGTCCACCAACCATAGCAACGATGTAACCATTATGTGGATTCATTGCAATAATAGCACCTTGCGGTTGATGTAGACCATTTTTATCTGTGTAGTAGTTAGGCAAGTTTTGCATTGCTGCTACAGCAGCATTTTGAGCATCCATATCTAAAGTGGTATAGATTTTTAAACCATCTTTATAAATAGCATCATCACCATATTTCTCAGAAACTTGAGCAATTACATAGTTGATGAAATAGGACGCATTGTTGTTTTCATGAGTTTGTTCTTGCTTTGCAATCAAGCCTAAATCAGCTTCGCGAGCTTCATCAGCCTTTTCTTGTGAAAGGTACCCATACTTTACCATTTGTCCCAATACAACAGCTTGGCGTTTTTTACCAGCCTCTAGATTGTTGAATGGGGAATAGTAGTTAGGGCTTTGCGGTAAGCCTGCTAGCATAGCACATTGTGCTAATGTTAAATCGCGCACATCTTTGCCAAAGTAAATATGAGCAGCAGATTGAACCCCGTAAGCACCTTGGCCGAAATAAATTTGGTTCATATACATTTCAAGAATTTCTTGTTTTGTATAATGTTGCTCAATTTTAATTGCTAACATAGCTTCAGAGATTTTACGTTTAAAAGTTCTATCTTGGGATAGGAATGCATTACGTGCTAATTGTTGCGTGATTGTGGAACCACCCTCAGATACGCCACTATGCACAATATTAACCCAGATAGCCCGTAAGATACCGATAGGGTCGATACCATGATGGCTGTAGAAACGAGAGTCTTCAGTAGCCACAAAAGCATCTTGTAATTCCTTTGGTACCTCGTTAATTGGAACAGGTAAACGGTTCTCGGTAGAATGAACAGTGGTAATTAAATTACCGTGTACATCATAAATCTGAGAAGATGCAGATGGCCTTACATTAGATACATCTGGAAGATTAGACATGGTAGCACTAATAAATCCGCAGCCACCACCAGCCACAATAAGAACTAATAATAAAACTATCATCCAAATTGTTTTCTTGGTAGATGCCTTTGGATTACTCGAATCAGGAGTAGTTTTACGACGAGTTCTCGTATTTGAGTTATTACTCATAGAGTCACCTCTTTTTTAAAGTAAATATAACGTAAAATATATTACGCAGTTATAAACATTATACCATAAACGACATAAAACAAACACTATATATAATTGTGAAAGCCTATTTATAATGGTATACTATAGAGAAAAGATTTTATGTAGGAGGATTTCCATGATTACAGCACAAGAACAAGTTCGCCAAATTACACATGGCGTATCTGGAATAATTAATGAAGAAGACTTAGTCAAAAAAATAGAACGTTCCATTAAAGAGAATAAACCATTGATCGTAAAATTGGGCCTTGATCCTACGGCTCCTGACATTCATTTAGGTCATACAGTACCACTTCGTAAGCTTCGCTTGTTCCAAGAGTTTGGCCATCAAGTGGTTATTGTAATCGGTGGTTTTACGGCTCGTATTGGTGACCCTACTGGTAAAAGCGTAACACGCCCACCACTTACTAAGGAAGAAGTATTAAAAAATGCGGAAACCTATAAGACACAAATCTTTAAGGTATTAGACCCTGAAAAAACAATTGTACGCGATAATAGTGAATGGCTTGAATCCATGAACTTCGCTGATGTACTTCGTCTTGCAGGTTCTTATACAGTAGCACGTATGATGGAACGCGATGACTTTGATAAACGCTATAAAGAAGGTCGTCCTATTGGCGTTCATGAATTTATGTACCCATTAATGCAAGGCTATGATTCCGTTGCATTACATGCAGATGTTGAATTCGGTGGTACAGATCAAACTTTCAATCTTCTCATGGGTCGTCATCTACAAGAATTAAATGAACAAGAACCACAAGTTGTTATCACAATGCCTCTATTAGAAGGCCTTGATGGCGTTCAAAAGATGAGTAAATCATTGGGGAACTACATTGGTATTGATGAAGCACCTAAGGATATGTATGGCAAGGCCATGTCTATTCCTGATGAATTGATGATGCGTTACTTCATGCTCGTTACTGATATGTCCATTGAAGATCAAGAAGATATGGAAGAACGTTTGGAAAATGGTACATTACATCCTCGTGATGCAAAAATGCAATTAGCGAGAACCATCGTTCGTTTATACCATGGTGAACAAGCTGCTCAGGAAGCAGAAGATGAATTTAAACGAGTATTCCAACAACACGCATTGCCTACAGATATTCCTGAATATGCAATGGATAAACCAAGCGAAGCTATTTTCGTACCACAATTTTGTACAGATGCTGGCTTAACTGCTTCCAATGGTGAAGCACGTCGCTCCATTAAAGCTGGTGCATTTCAAAGTGAATGGTGAAAAATACGGCGAAGAAAACCTAGTCCTTGAAGATGGCATGATTGTTCAAGTAGGTAAGCGTAAATTTATCAAAATTAAATTTAACTAATGAGTTGATACTCTTTTTTGTTACAACATTCAATAGAAATAACGGATAGCTGATATGATTAGCTATCTGTTATTTTTTTATAACTTAAAAATTTAATTATAGATTAATTTTTGTTATAAAAATTAGAGAGAATGGTTGGTTAATAGATATAAAAATCTATTAATTTATCTATGGTATATGTATGAAACCTGAATTTGTTCCATGGTTGTGGATTATTTATGTGGCTTATGTTTTTATATAAAAAGATATAAAGAAAAACAGTCGTTTAGAAAAACTATGAAATCACACTTGCTGTATTAAGTTTAATAGCTGTATGTGGTGGTTATTTTTTTAGCACTATATTTCAACCTTAGTAATACTGGTATATTTTGGGTTAATTTATCTTTTCTTATGAGTATTATTCTGATGAAAATGGTATTTGGAGTATAATCAATGGAAATAATAAAATGGCTTGGATTCAATACAATTCCAATAGGTATAATTATATCTATATTTCTATTAATTTATGGGAAGATAAAACATATTAAATATTTAGATCCTGAGGTTCCATTAGGACGTTTATTTTTCTTTGTGGGGAATACATTTGCACTCGGTATTGGATTTTTTTCAGTAAAATATGGACCAGCAGCAATGGACTCTAAAACCATTACCGAGGGTATTATGTATATCACTCTCGGGTATTCCTTTTGTATATATGGTTTTACTTTCTTTTTTATGACCGGTATGAGACGATCCTATGATATAGGATTTCCATTTTGGATCTATCCTCTATTTATTGTTGTTACTAGTTTAAGTAGACTTATTGACGAAGATATCTTCCAATTTCTGCTTCTAGGCATGTATATTTTCTTATTAGAGCCTGGAAGAACGAATGAGTAAGTAAAATATAGAGTAATACTTAATACAGAGTTAGTGCCTAATTTTAAGTAGTATTTTATATGAGATATTCACTAGGAGTGCGATAAATGGAAATAATTAATTGGTTTGGTTTTGCCATGCTTCCAATAGGTATTATAATTTCTATATTATTAATTATATTTGGAACGATAAATCAGGTTAAGTTTATAAACCCTAGAGTTCCCTTTAGGCCGCTTGCTTTTTCTTTTTTTGGAAGTGGATTTTCCTTTGTAGTAGGTGTTATATCTTTAAAAGTATGGCCATAGTGCGTTGTATGCTAATACATTTAGCGAGGGATTAATATATAATATTCTTGGGTATTCATTTTTCTATTTATGGTTTTACTTTCTTTTTTTATGACAGGTATGAGACGAGCTTCTGATATCGGGATTCCATTTTGGGTATACCCTGTTTTTTTATAATATTCATTTTATTAAGTAGATTCATAAATGAAGAGGTTTCTGAGTTTCTTTTTTTAGGCATGTATATTTTCTTATTACAGCCAGGCAGAAATAACAATTAAGTAATAACTATATTAATCTTTTAAAAAGATGATTGTCTAGTATTAGGCAATCATCTTTTTATTGTACGCCGAATAGGCATGACTAAACCCCCAGTTAAACTGGGGGTCGATAAAAAAATTCTTAGAGAAAGGAAAGAACCTCCTAGTGGTAAAAATGAAGTTGGTCTGGCAACCACAACATTCCAACATAGGAGGTTCAATGTCAATGAATGACGTAAAAAAAGCTTATCACATAGTAAATGGAGATGTAAATATCATATTATTTTTTTGCACCAAAGTATAGAAGACAAATAATTTATGGTCGGATAAAAAGCTGATGTAGGTAAAATTTTAAGAGATTTATGTAATAGAAAAAATGTAGAGATTATAGAGGCAGAATGCTGTCCGAATCATATTCATATGTTAGTAACGATTCCACCACATTTAAGTGTATCAAGTTTTATGGGATATTTAAAAAAAGCAAAAAGTAGCCTCATGATATTCGATAAACACGCAAATTTAAAATATAAGTATGGAAATAGACATTTCTGGTGTAGAGGATATTATGTGGATACAGTGGGAAGATACGAAGGAGCGATAAAAGAGTATATTCGCAATCAATTACAAGAAGATATAGCACAAGATACATTAAACTTTAAAGAATATACCGACCCGTTTACGGGTGAGCCGGTAAAATAGGCAAAATAAAAGCCCCCGAGTAGGGGGCAGCCAGTGGTAATAGAGTGGTTGTCAGATTATTCAAAGCCCTCTTTAGAGGGCTACCACTAGAGAAAGACCCTTATAGGGTCAGAGCAAACCACCCGTTCTACGGGTGGTTATGATTTTTAGTTGAATTTTATTTGTATAATAATGTCTATAAAAATTGACATATTTTCGATTAAGGTATACTATTTAGATATAAAAGGTTTAATGTGTTGCACTAATTGCAAATAGGAGGTTCTCACATGAATCGCGAAACAGCTTATGTATTATGGTTTGATGAATTAAAACGTGAAGATGTAAATTTAGTAGGTGGTAAATCCTCATCCTTAGGTGAATTAACTTCCTCTACAAATGTACCCGTACCTTATGGTTTTGCAACAACTGCATATGGGTATCGTGAATTTATGAAAGAAACTGGCCTTGAAGATCGTATTCGTCAAGAGTTAGATAGTTTAGATGATGTAGAAAACTCTGCATTACTTCGCGAAGTTTGTACAAAAATCCGCCGTATGATTTGTCAAGAAGAAATGCCTGTAGCATTGGCTGAAGCAATTCGCAAATCCTATGAAGAATTGGGTGAAAAAGTAGGCGAAAAAGATCCTTTCGTTGCTGTTCGTTCTAGTGCCACTGCAGAAGATTTACCAGATGCTAGTTTCGCAGGTCAACAAGATACCTATTTGAACGTGCGTGGTGCAGATACAATCATTGAAAAAGTAAAAGAATGTTATGCATCCACATTTACTGATCGTGCAACATATTACCGTGTAAAACAAGGCTTCGACCACATGACAGTAGCATTAAGTGCAGCTGTACAAATGATGGTATTCTCTAAATCTGCTGGTGTTATGTTTACGGTTGATCTTGTAACAGGTAATGACAACAATATCTTAATCGAAGGTTCTTGGGGCCTTGGTGAATATGTAGTACAAGGTACAGTTACACCAGATAATTTCCGTGTAGATAAACAAAAAATGGTTATTACTGACCGTATGATTAACGATAAAAACGTTCGCCTTGTACGTAAAGCTGATGGCGATTGCATAGAAGAAATCGTTCCTGCTGATGAAGCGAAACAACAAGTTCTTTCCGATGAACAAGTGTTGGAATTAGCAGAATATGCTAAAACTATTGAAAAACATTATGGTTGCTACATGGATATGGAATGGGGCGTAGATGAAAGAAATGATAAGATTTGGATTCTTCAAGCCCGTCCAGAAACAGTTTGGTCTAGAAAGGATAAGTCTGAAAAAGTAGAGGATACAGCGGTTGCCACTACTACAGATCGTGAAATTGTAGTTAAAGGTTTACCGGCATCTCCTGGTAAAGCTGCTGGTAAGGCACATGTCATCATCAATCCTGAAGATATTGATGAATTTAAAGAAGGCGAAATCCTTGTTACAGCTATGACAGCACCTGACTGGGTTCCAGCTATGAAAAAAGCGAAAGCTATCGTTACAGATGCAGGTGGCATGACTTGTCATGCGTCTATCGTTAGCCGTGAACTTGGTATTCCTTGTATCGTTGGTACTAAGAGTCGTAGCCATGAAGCTACTACTTCTATTAAAGATGGTCAAATGATTACAGTTGATGCTACAAATGGCATTGTTTATGATGGCGTCCTTGAAGATGTAGTTAAAACTGCAGCTCCTCAAGAACAAGCTGTTGTTGCTAGCGAATATATTCCTGTAACAGGCACTAAGGTTTACATGAACTTAGGTGATCCTGATTTGGCAGAAAAATATGGTGTATTACCTTGTGATGGTATTGGCCTTATGCGTGAAGAGTTCATTTGGACTACATTCATTCATGAACATCCATTACACCTCATTGAAACAGGTCGTAGTGATTTTGCTGTAAATACATTGGCTGAAGGCATGCGTAAAGTGTGTCAAGCATTGGCGCCTCGTCAAGTTGTAGTTCGCTTAAGTGACTTTAAATCCAGCGAATACCGTGACCTTAAAGGTGGTGACAAATACGAACCACATGAATCCAGTGCATTACTTGGCTGGCGTGGGGCGTCTCGTTACTACGATCCTAAATATTTACCAGCTTTCAAATTAGAATTAGAAGCTATTAAAAAGGTACGTAATGAATATGGTTTCAAAAATTTACAAGTAATGATTCCGTTCTGCCGCACTGTGGAAGAGGCTGAATTAGTTACTGATTTGATGGCACAAGAGGGTCTTAAACGCAGTAAAGAGTTCAAAATTTGGTTAATGGCTGAAATTCCATCCAATATTATTTTGGCTGACCAATTCAATAAATTTGTAGATGGTTATTCCATTGGTTCTAACGATTTAACTATGTTAGTTCTTGGTTGTGATCGTGATAATGAAACTGTTCAACATATTTATGATGAACGCAATTTAGCAGTACGTCGTGCTATCCGTCATTTAATTGAAGTAGCTCATAAAGACGGTAAAACTGTTTCTATCTGTGGTCAAGCACCTAGTGTATATCCTGAACTTTGTGAATTCTTAGTTAAGAGTGGCATCGATTCCATTTCTGTAAATCCAGATGCTGTTAAGAATACTAAGAAAATGGTAGCTCAAATTGAACAACGTATGATGCTCGATGCACTTACAGGTCGTGGTCGCCAAGAAGTAGAAGACCTTGAATGGTAATAAAGACATACTTTATTTAATAACAAAAAGAGGAGGCGCATAAGCCTCCTCTTTTTCTAAATTGATACATAGGATATAATACTTATATGTGAAAGGGGGGACGGGTGTGAAACTTTCAAAACGACAAGAAGCAATAGCTCATATTGTACGAGAAAATGGACCAGTTACAGGTAGTGCTATAGCAGAGCATTTAGATGTAACACGGTCAGCATTGCGTTCAGATTTAGCGGTGCTCACTATGATTGGTGTGTTAGAGGCTCGACCTAATGTGGGTTATTACTATGTAGGATTGTCGCCGAAGAATCAAACTGCTGAGATTTTAAGATCTTATAGCGTACATGATGCACTGTCACAAGCCGTTATCGTGTCGCCTGAGACTAATTTATATGATACGATTGTAACCATGTTCACAGAGGATGTGGGAACAATTTTAGTTTGTGAAGATTCATATTTACAAGGGGTTGTATCTCGCAAAGATTTGTTGCGTGCCTCTATGGGGCAAACAGATCCACATACGATGCCTATATCTATGATTATGACACCCGTTAGTAAATTAATTGTTGTAGAACCTAGTGATTCCTTGGCTGTAGCAGCGCAAAAGATGATTGACTACGAAGTCGATTGTCTTCCTGTTGTTGTTAGAGAAGATGATGAATCGCAAGATAATCCAAAGCGACGGTTAAAGGTGGTTGGACGTGTATCTAAGACGACCGTAACTAAAGCTTTTTTAGAATGTAGTACTCAAGAGGTATAAATAATGGCTGAAAAAATAATTTATGCGATTTCAGATTCTTTAGGTGAAACGGCAGAGGCTGTTGCAAGAGCGACAGCAAGTCAGTACGATAAGGAACAAATTGAAATTGTTCGCATTCCATATATTGAAGACGAAGCTCAAATTGATGAGATTATAGCAGATGCTAAAAATGGTAATCATGTAATTTGTCATACAATTGTCTCTAGTTCTTTGCGCAGTTATTTACATGAAAAAGCAGCAGAAAATAATATCCCTGCTGTTGATATTATGGGGCCTGTACTAGATGCGGTAGGTACAGTAGCATCTACTAAGCCGCGTATGACTGCTGGTATGGTTCATAAATTAGATCAAGAGTATTTCAAAAAGGTAGAAGCTATTGAGTTTGCTGTAAAATATGATGATGGTAAGAATCCTTCCGGTTTTGAAAAGGCCGATATTGTTATCATCGGTGTTTCCCGTACAAGTAAAACACCATTATCTATGTTTTTAGCATATAAAAAAATTAAGGCTGCTAACTTACCATTGGTACCAGAGGTGCCGTTGCCTGAGGAATTATTTAAAATTCCATCTAAAAAAATAGTAGGCTTAATCATTGACCCATATAAACTGAATAATATCCGCAGCGAACGTTTACGTGCAATCGGCCTAGAAGATGAAGCTAATTATGCTTCTATTGAGCGTATTAATTCTGAATTAGAGTATGCTAAGGCTATTATGCGTCGTCTACATTGTCAAGTACTTGATGTTTCTAATAAATCTATTGAAGAAACAGCATCTCTTGTTATGCAATTAGTAGACAAAAATCGTATGTCTGAAGGAAAATAAATAGGGGAGGCGCAAGCCTTCCCTATTATCAAATACCATGGTGTTTACAATATTGATGTAGAGGAATTATGAATATTAGAGAACATATAGAAGAACGGGAGGATTTGCTATTATCCCCGTATGCAGCTAGAAGTAGTGCTGCATTACGAGATATAGATGAGGAACCAGATCCACTGCGTACGGCGTTTCAGCGCGATCGAGATAGAATTATACATAGCAAATGTTTTCGTCGTTTAAAACATAAAACACAAGTATATATTGCACCGGGGGGATCATTATAGAACGAGAATGACCCATACTCTTGAAGTAGGACAAATAGGGCGTACTGTAGCACGTGCTCTTAGACTGAATGAAGACTTAGTAGAAGCTATTGCTATGGGGCATGATGTGGGCCATACTCCCTTTGGTCATGTCGGTGAATATGCTTTGCGTGACTTGGTAGGTCATTTCAATCATAATGAACAGAGTTTACGTATGGTTGAAGTGTTAGAGAAACATGGCAATCGTCAAGGGCTTAATTTAACGAAAGAAGTTCGTGATGGTATTTTAGGCCATACGGGGCCGACTATACCGACCACATTGGAAGGGCAGATTATTCGTATTGTAGACCGTATTGCTTACTTATGTCATGACTATGATGATGCACAACGAGCTGGAATGTTAGAGGCGAAGGATTTGCCTGATGAGGTGCGATTGTATTTTGGTGATACCCCATCTAGTATGATTACTGCCATGGTGAAAGATATGGTTGAACAATCGTTAGACAAACCAGAAATTCGCATGTCTCCAGATATTGAAGGGACTATGAATATATTTAGGCAATTTATGTTCAAAAATGTATATTTAGCGCCCGCATTGATTCCAGATCGTAAAAAGGCTGCTCATGTAGTGAAAAATTTATTCATTCACTTTATGGAGTATCCTAGTGATATAGAAACCTATGTGGAACGAAATGGCATATACTCTACCGTTGATATTGTTGACTATGTAGCTGGTTTGACAGATCAATATGCTATTAAACTTTTTAAAGATTTTTATATTCCTAATATTACCTTATGATGATAAACAAAAAGACCGTTACCAAATGGTAACGGTCTTTTTGTTTAAGAGTACATGTACTATTTATTTTACGCGCGTGTAATTTTATTAGAACGAAGGCAGCGTGTGCATACATTTACTTTTTTTGTAGCACCGTCTACAACCGCCCGTACTCTTTGAATGTTCGGTTTCCAAGTTTTTCTTGTGCGAATGTGAGAATGACTCACGTTCATACCGCTAGATGTGGATTTGCCACATACTTCGCAAAGGTTTGCCATAGTTTCCACCTCCAAGCTTAATCTATAACATAACAAAAGTATATTATCATAAAGACAAGGTTTAAGCAAGTGTTTTTACTACATACATTGAGATTTTATGAAATATACTACAATATTTGGTATACTATAGCTAATATTGTAGTCGAAATGTATGAGATATGGCAATAGATTTATAAAAATGGATATAGATTCATTGTATACATAACTATTTTATATGTGAGGCATTATGATAAACGAAGCTTTGACCTCTATTAAAGGGATTGGTCCTGGTCGAGAAAAACAACTTCATAAATTAGGCATCAACAATGTATCAAATTTGTTGGTCTATTTTCCACGTTCCTATGAGGATAGACGAAAGATTTTTTCTATTAAAGAGTTAGAAAATGGGGTTACTGCCGGTGTTGTGGGGACAGTCGTATCCATTATGGAGAAAAAACCTCGTCCACGTCTATCTATATTAGATATTACCATTACTGATGGTACAGGGCCTATGAAAATTGTTTTATTTAATCAAGGCTATAAAAAGAACTTTTACAAAAAAGGGCAACGCCTCTATGCGTACGGCAAGGCAGAATTCCAATACGGCTCTATGCAGATGAATTCTCCGCAAATTGAAAACCTTGGCACTGATGCTATGCCTGATACGGGAATTGTACCCATTTATCCATTAGCAGAGGGGGTATCGCAATATGTTGTGCGTTCTTCTATTCGTAATTGGTTTGATGCACACCACACAATGGATGAGATTATGCCGCCTGAAATTAGAGCGAATTATATGACTATGAATCGATATGATGCATTTAAAGAGATGCATTTTCCTTCTAGTAGTGAAAGCTATGAAAAAGCACGATATCAATTAGCTTATGAAGAACTATTTATCATGCAGTCCGGACTTGCACTTCTTAGAAATAAGGAACAATGTCATGTGGGACCCAAGATGGAGCCTGATGGAGTGTTAATGGAACAGTGTAAGGAAAATCTACCCTTTCAGTTAACTGGTGATCAGGAGCGTGCTATATCTGAAATTTCACAAGATATGCAAGATGAGCGGCCTATGCAACGCTTATTACAAGGTGATGTAGGCTCTGGTAAGACCGTTGTAGCCACGTTGAGTCTGGTGAAAGCCGTAGAAAACGGGTACCAAGCAGTTATCATGGCGCCTACAGAAATCTTGGCCACACAGCATTATGAAGGGATTACTGAGTTTTGTAAACATTTACCAATTAATATTGCCTTACTAACAGGTTCTACATCTAAAAAAGAAAAAGATAGAATCTATGAGGAGTTGCAAAATGGAACGATTCAACTGATAATTGGAACCCATGCACTCATTCAAGATAAGGTACAATTTAAAAATCTAGGACTAGTTATCATTGACGAGCAACATCGATTTGGTGTAAATCAGCGTGCTGCATTACAGCATAAAGGTGTATATCCACACGTTCTAATTATGACTGCTACGCCTATACCAAGGACGATGACCTTATCTGTTTATGGTGATTTAGCAGTATCTATTATTAAAGAAATGCCACCAGGGCGTAAACCGGTAAAAACATATGTGGTAGATAGTTCTTATAAAGAGCGATTGCGTGTGTTTTTCGGTAAAGAAATGACCACAGGACATCAAGTGTATGTAGTTTGTCCTCTAGTAGAGGAGTCTGAAAAGCTTGATTTACAAGCAGCGGAAGAACTTTTCTTAGAACTAAAAGATTATTTTTATAAAAGTTTTGACGTGGGGCTTGTACATGGTCGCATGAATCCCAAAGAAAAAGATGAGGTAATGCAAGCCTTTCATGAGGGGCACATTCAATTACTCGTATCCACCACGGTTATTGAGGTTGGCGTTAATGTTCCTAATGCGACGATTATGTGTATAGAAGGGGCGGAGCGGTTTGGATTATCTCAGCTACACCAATTACGGGGGCGCGTTGGTCGCGGCGATATACAAGCCTATTGTATCTTAGTTAGTGATTCAAAGGGTGATGTAAGTCAAGAACGATTGCGACTAATGGAATCGACGCATGATGGATTTGAATTGGCAGAACAAGATTTATTGCTTCGTGGTTCTGGACAATTGTTTGGTTTAGCCCAGTCTGGTCTGCCTGATTTACGGATTGCTAATATTATTAAGGATATTGATATATTGGTACAAGCCCGTAATGATGTACTGTCCTATATCCGTGAATTTGGCATCGAACAATTAGAAAAGTATATGAAATTGGAATTAGAAAAAAGATTTGGTGAAAAATTTCTTAGAATATTGTATAATTAAGAGGTAAGGCTAATAATCATATAAGGTGTGATAATACTAGGTTTTATCTAGCTTTCCCCTTGTATATAATGGCCTATTCTCGTATAATAGAAAAAACAATATTATTGTATTTATGGAGGTGCCCTATGCCATTAATTCATGTTGAACTTGTAGAAGGTCGTACAAAAGAACAAAAAAAACAATTAGGTGAAGCAATCACTAAAGCTACTGTAGAAATCGTAAACGTACCTGCAGAAGCTGTAAAAGTTATTTTTGTAGATATGAAAAAAGATGATTTTATGGAAGGCGGCATTTTGCGGTCTGAACGCTAATGAAAGCTACGATTATCCTCTCTAGCCCGTGAGGGCTAGTGAGGGTCGTAGTTTTGTTTTTTATTATACGAGAAAGGAAAAATAAATGAGAGACGATAAATTTGGTATGCGTGGATTAACTTTTGATGATGTGTTATTGGTACCTGCTGCATCTGATGTATTACCATATCAAGTAGACTTGAAAACACAATTGACACGCGATATTACACTTAATATTCCAATGATTAGCTCTGGTATGGATACTGTAACTGAGTCCCGTATGGCTATTGCCATGGCTCGTGAAGGCGGTATGGGTGTTATCCATAAAAATATGTCCATTGAGGAACAAGCTCATGAAGTTGATACGGTAAAACGCTCTGAGCATGGTGTTATCGTTGATCCGATTTTCCTTAGCCCTCAAAATCTGCTATCTGATGCAGAAGAATTGATGCACAAATATAAAATTTCTGGTGTTCCTATTACAGAACATGGTAAACTAGTAGGGATCATTACAAATCGCGATATGCGTTTTGAAACTGATTTAACCCGTCAAATTGGCGAATGTATGACTAAGGAAAACTTAGTAACAGCTCCAGAAGGGACTTCCTTGGAGATGGCTAAATCCATTTTGAGTCAACATCGCATTGAAAAATTACCATTAGTTGATAAAGAGGGGAATTTAAAAGGTTTAATTACAATTAAAGATATTGAAAAAGCTACAAAATATCCTAACTCTGCTAAAGATTCTAGTGGTCGCCTCTTAGTTGGTGCTGCAGTCGGCGTATCTAAGGATATGTATGATCGTTTAGATGCTCTTGTAGCAGCTAAAGCAGATGTTATCATTGTTGACACAGCTCATGGCCATTCTGCTGGTGTATTGCGTACGTTAAAGAAATTAAGCAAGCATATCCACATATTCCTGTTATTGCTGGTAATGTGGCAACTGCAGCTGGTACAGAGGCTCTTATTGAAGCTGGTGCTGATGCTGTTAAAATTGGCATTGGACCTGGTTCCATTTGTACAACACGCGTTATTGCTGGTATTGGTGTACCTCAAATTACTGCGGTTTATGAGTCTGCTCAAGTGGCAAGACGTTATGGCATTCCTATTATTGCCGATGGGGGCATTAAATACTCTGGCGATATTGCAAAAGCCATTGCAGCTGGTGCTAATGTTGTAATGATGGGCAATATTCTTGCTGGTACTGATGAAAGCCCAGGGGAACAAGTTATTTACCAAGGTCGCTCCTATAAGGTTTACCGTGGCATGGGTAGCTTAGGTGCTATGAAGCTTGGTAGTAAAGATCGTTATTTTCAATCAGAAGCTAAGAAATTAGTTCCTGAAGGTATTGAAGGCCGTGTACCTTATAAAGGTATGTTGGCAGATACAATTTTCCAAATGGTTGGTGGGTTACGTGCAAGTATGGGATACTGTGGTTGCCATGATATTAAAGAAATGATTGAAAACACTCAATTCATTCAAATTACGGCAGCAGGCTTGAAAGAAAGTCATCCACATGATGTAAGTATCACCGTAGAAGCACCTAACTATAGTGGTTTATAATGGAGTATTACTTTGAGTAAACGTATTTCGGTATTATCTGTCCCTATTGATTGCATCACTATGGACGAAGCAGTTTCAAAAATTATAGAGTTGACAAAGCAACCAGGGCTACATCTTGTAGCAACTGCCAATGCTGAAATGGTTATGCTAGCAAATCAGGATCCCGTGTTACACGGGATCTTGAATTCCGCTAGTTTAGTTGTTCCCGATGGGAGCTGGCATATTATGGGCTGCAGAGCGCATGGGGGAAAGAGTACCTGAACGTGTTACTGGTGTTGATGTTACTAAAGAATTGTTTAAGGTTGCTGCAGATACACAAATTCCTGTATATTGTTTAGGTGCGGCACCAGGTGTAGCAGAACAAGCTGTTTCTAATTTACAAGAAATGTTTGGGCCTATTAATATTGCGGGGATTCATGATGGTTTCTTTGATGAAGCTGAGGAACACCGTATTATTAAAAATATTGAAGATACGGGTGCTAAACTTGTATTTGTTGCATTAGGTGTGCCAAAACAAGAACAATGGATTTCAGAAAAATTATCCTCTTTACAAGGCGTTGTTGCCATTGGTATAGGAGGGTCTTTTGATGTATTGGCTGGAAATATTCCACGAGCACCACAGTGGATGCAAAAAGAATCGTTTAGAATGGTTATATAGACTATATTTAGAACCTAAACGTATTGGCCGTATGTTGGCCATACCGAAATTTATGTGGACTGTTATTAAGAATAAATAGGGGAGTTAAGTTGTGCCTACAGGACCAATTATAAAAGAAGGATTTCCTTTAATCGGGGTAATGCTCTTCATTACGATTATAGCGGCGTGTTTTGGACATTATAGTATCGCAATTATTACATTTATTTTGGCATTATTCTTTGTGAACTTTTTTAGAAATCCAAAACGCAATATTCCAACTGATCCGGATGCTATTTTATCTCCAGCTGATGGAAAGGTAATGGAAATTGAAGACGTATATGAAGACTTGTATTTACATCGAGAATGTAAAAAGGTAACAATCTTTTTATCTGTTTTTGATGTGCATGCAAATCGTGCGCCTATTGAAGGTAAAATTACATATCGTCATTATACGATGGGCAGTTTTTTGCCTGCTTTTAAAGAAGATGTGGGATTTGAAAACGAACGTCATACAATTTGCATAGAGAAACGATAAAACAGAAGTTCTTGTAACACAAATTGCTGGATTATTAGCGCGACGTATCGTTTCATGGACAGATCTTGATAGTGTATTAGAACGTGGTCAGCTATATGGTATGATTAAATTCGGTTCATGTACTGAAATTTACATGGATAAAAATGTAGAAATTTGTATCGAAAAAGGTCAACATATTACTGGTGGTGATACAATTATCGGGAGGCTCCGTCATGAATAAATCAATCATTCCAAATTTATTTACCAGTGCTAATCTAGCATTTGGTGTTATCGGTATTACATTATCTGCTACAGGAAATACCTTTTGTGCTGCTATATGTGTGCTATTATCTCTACTTGCAGATGGGTTGGATGGCCGTGTAGCTCGTGCATTAGGCGTAGCGGGCCCTATGGGGACGTGAATTAGACTCTTTATCTGATGTAGTCGGTTTTGGTGTTGCTCCAGCCTATATGTTATATATAAGTGATTTACAGGGATTAGGGTGGCTTGGATATGTACCTTTGTTAGCATTTTCTGTACTAGGTGCTTTTCGCTTTGGCCCGCTTTAATATTAAAACTGATGAAGTACATGGTTATTTTGAAGGTCTACCAATTCCAGCAGCCGGTTGCTTTAGCTGCTACCTATGTATTATGTGGCGTGCAAGTGCCTCAGTTTGTTTTATTTGTGTCCATGATTCTCGTTGGTATTCTTATGGTTAGTGAAGTTAAATATCCTGATTTTAAGGGGCATAGTGCAGTTCGTATCAGTAAGATTGCCGTAGCATTGGTAGTTCTCGTCGTTATCGGTGCATTAGTATATGATTGGCATACATGGGCTGTTATGATTTTTACTGGATATGTGTTGTTTGGTCTGTTTAATACGGCGTTAAATATAGTGCGCAAATAGACTGTGGAGGTTTGTCTTATGGATTACCTACTGGATCTGATATTGATTCCTATGCAGGTAATAATCGTAATTTATACGGTTTATTATTTCGTACTTGCCGTAATAGGCATGTGGCGTTCTAGAGTTCATAAAAACTATACACCGAAAAATTCATTTGCCGTTGTTGTGTGTGCTCATAATGAAGAAGCGGTTGTTGGAGAACTTGTAAAAAATCTAAAAAGTTTAGATTATCCAGATGAGTTATATGATATCTTTGTTGTAGCTGATAATTGTACCGATAAAACTGCTGAAGTAGCTAGTGCTGCAGGTGCTAATGTGCATGAGCGTTTCAATAAAGAAGAGGTCGGCAAAGGCTATGCCATGGGCTGGATGTTTGATCGGGTAGAACAAATGGATAGGAAATATGATGCATTTCTTATCTTTGATGCCGATAATCTTGTACATCCACAATTCATGCTAGAAATGAATGATCATTTAGAAAAAGGTGAATCTGTAATCCAAGGATACTTAAACTCTAAAAATCCAACAGATTCTTGGGTTGCCGGTACATTTTCTATCATGTTCTGGATGGTTAATCATATGTGGCATTTGGCGAAATACCGCATCGGTTTATCTACTGCATTAGGTGGTACAGGTATGTGTATTCGCACATCAATTATTAAAGAGTACGGTTGGGAATTGTACAAGCTTAACAGAGGATATGGAGTTCTCTATGAAGCTATTAACACATGGTCTTAAAACTACATGGGCTCACGATGCCATTGTGTATGATGAAAAAGTAACGACTATGATGGCTTCTTGTAAACAGCGTTTACGTTGGGCACAAGGTCAATTTGACTGCGCAGATCGTTATATTCCTAAATTATTTGCAGCAGGTATTAAGCAAGGTAATATCGTTATATTAGATGGTATTTTACAGGTTAGTCAGCCATATTTCTTGTTGTTAACAACAATATATTTGGTATTTTCATATATCAATGCATATGTGCCGATTTATACAAATATTTTGTATCAAATTATGCCGATGTCTGTATGGCAAATTATTGGTATTGGTCAATATTTGTTCCCACTTATTGTATTGTTAAAAATTAAGGTACCACCTAAAATTTGGTTTTATTATTTGCTATATCCTATTTTTGTATACTCTTGGGTACCAGTAAATATTTTAGGTTGGTTCCGTCGTCATAACAAGGAATGGTCTCATACGGTGCATACAAGAGCAGTTGGCTTAGATGATGTTAAATTAACTCGTATGGGCAATATGAATAAGAATAAAAAATAGAATCTGTAGGAGTGAATATGCATATATTAATGTGTAACGATGATGGCATTTTAGCTGATGGCTTACGCCAATTAGCGACGTATTTAAGTCAATATTATCGTATTACCGTTGTAGCACCAGCTACTGAGCAAAGTGCAAAATCCCATGCATTGACGACTGAGATTCCTTTAAAACTAGATGCGTACAATGGCGAGGATGAAAATCCTCGCCTTTATGCACTTACAGGAACTCCGTCGGATTGTATGAAATTTGGCCTTAGCTATTTATTAACTGATGATATGCCTGATCTTGTTATTTCTGGTATTAATCATGGCTTTAACTTAGGTTCTGATGTATTATATTCAGGAACTGTATCAGCCGCTATGGAAAGCTGTTTTTATGGGATTCCTGGCCTTGCATTATCTGTTGAGCGTTACTCTACTGAGCGTGGTAATGAAATACATCCATTTATTCATGATTTTATTGAAAAAATTTATGTAAATGGCAAGTTTGATGGTTTACTAAATGTTAATTTCCCATTGCGTGGCGCTTGTGATTGGGATCATTTCAAAATGGTGAGCCAAGGTCTACAGACCTACAGTAATATAATCGATGCTCGTATTAATTCTAGAGGGCAAGATTACTATTGGTTGGCAGGTGATTTAGATTGCGGAAAAGAGGCTGTGCCTACTGATGTTGAATACGCTCGTAAGGGCTATATTACAGGTGTAACCTTGACTTGGAAACAACAAGATGATGATGCAATGCATACAGTAACAAATATTCTGGAAAAAATATAAATTTTTTGTTGACAGACATTAGTAATTCCTATATAATTACAAATGTTCCGAGATGCCGGAGTGGCGGAATGGCAGACGCACTTGACTCAAAATCAAGCGGGTAACACCGTGTGGGTTCAAGTCCCACCTCCGGCACCAAATACAAGCGGAAATGCTTGCACAGGTGATAAGAGTAATCTTATCACCTGTTTTTTGTTTATATGGCTTGCATAGGATGATAGAGGTTACTATGGATATACAACATATTATGGATTATATACCAACAACATATACTTTACATCAACAAGAAGAGACTAAAACAATGGTTGATCTAAAACTATTAAAAGAAATACTAATTGATAGCTCTGTTAATCAATGCCAAGGATTTTGCTATAACTCAAAAAAAGATGTATTTGTATTGGCTTGTATTAATTCTCAAAATTCAAGACAAATCATATATGAATTAGATCCGAAGACCTTTGATATTGTAGGGACTTATCGCTTTCGCAATTCTACAGAACTTGCACATATGAATACTCTTACCTATAACCCAGATACTAACTTGTTATATACCACTAATGCCGTGGTTAATGGGCACCGTATCACCACTATAGATGCTGATACTATGACTATTGGTGAAACGATTACTATACCGGAACGGGTATTTAATCTTGGGTATGATATAAAGGAAAAAAACAGTTTGTCTCCATTGTACCTGTTAATGCGACGATGAGACGGATTAACTATTATACACCCCAGTTTGAATTAATACAGTCTAAAGAAATTGATGCCCATCATAATGACTTTAATAATAATGGCGCTTTTGCCTATGATGGTCGTACGATATTTGCTACCTTATCTACGGTGGTAACCATTGATAAATATGGTGCAGTATCTAAAATTACGCCTTTCCCCAAAGCCCTAGAAATTGAAGATATGGATATGCGCCATAATATGATGTATGCAGCAGTTAATGCAGGTCATAATGTTGCTATTTACAGTTTGATAAATTATTAATGTATGCAGTTCATCAATGATTAATACAGTCAAATTGTGTATAATAAATAGATAGACAATCGAATTTTTAAGGGGTTAGATGATGAGATTAGGTACGGATTTGATTGAAATAAATCGTATTCAACATGCGATAGAGCGATCAGAACGCTTTCATAAAAGGGTCTATACATCACAAGAAATTGCTTATTGTGAAAGTAAACATAAAGGGATGTATCAGTCTTATGCGGGAATCTATGCGGCAAAAGAGGCCTTTTTAAAGGCTTTAGGCACAGGTTTACGTTATGGTTCCTGGCAAGATATAGAGGTGGGGCATACCGACTTAGGTGCACCGAAACTATATATTACAGGACCATTTAGAGAGATATTAGATTCACAAGGACTTTCGAAGATTATTATTTCCATAAGTCATTGTAAAGATTATGCTATGAGTACAGTTATTTTAAAGGGGTAATCTATGTATAGTTTAACGAGAGAAGCATCACAACATATCGATGCCTATTTACCACGTCATTTACATGTGCCTTTGGAATTGCTCATGGAAATGCAGGACGAGGTATTGCCGATGCCTTGGTGGATGTAGAAGGAAATCGCTTTCACGAGGATCCATTTACGGGAATGGTTCTATTTGTATGTGGCGTAGGTAATAATGGTGCTGATGGACTTGTGGCGGCCCGTCATTTGATGGAACAAGGTATTCCCGTTTCTATTGCGCTAGTAGGCGATGAATCTCATGGTAGTGAATTATTTAACAAACAGCTTACCATGGTACAGGCCATGCAGATTGATATTGTCCCATTTGAAAGTTTTAATGATTGGTCTCGCGTTCACGTCGTTGTAGAAGGATTGATGGGGACAGGATTTCAAGGTGAATTAAGAGAACCTGTAATCTCTGTACTACATGATATTGATGTGGAGCGCAATCAGCATGGATTTTCTTTGTGGGCTATCGATGTGCCGGCTGGTGTTGATGCCACTACGGGGCAGGCTTCTGATTACACATTATTTTATGATACGACAGTAACCTTTGGATCCATTAAGGAGGGATTATTATTATATCCTGGAAAATCCTTGGCGGGTACTGTTATTATCGCACCCTTGGGCGTGCCTTGGGAGTTAGCATTGGGATCAGAGGCACCATTTAACACATCCCATTATGTTTTGTATGACCGTTTGGCATCATTAGAACTCAGTGATCGTATGCCACAGTCACATAAGGTGTTAATGGTAACGTTCTCATTATTGGCGGTTCAACCTCTATGATTGGAGCACCTATTATGAGTGGCGAGGCGGCAGTTCAAAGTGGTGCTGGCAAGGTTTCCTTAGCGGTTCCACAAAATGTACAATCTATTGTACAGTCTAAGTGCATACCAGAGGTAATGGTCTTGCCAATAGAGGAGAAGAACTCTATTAATTTAGAGACCTATGATGTAGTTGCTATTGGACCTGGTCTAGGCCGCACAGCGGAATCTAAAGAACTTGTTAATACGATTTTAGAACAGCAAGTAGGACATATGGTTATCGATGCAGATGGCTTGTATGCACTTGGTACAATAGGACATGTGTATACTCATGAAGACAAGCCCATTACTTATGAGGCAGATATGCTGTTTAAGGACTGTATTATGACTCCTCATCTAGGTGAATTTAGTCGCCTTATCGACAAATCTATTTCATATATTGAGAAACATTATGTGGAATTAGCTATTCAATTTGCAACGGCCCATAATGTGGTACTTGTATTAAAAGGCATTCCGAGTTTAGTAGCATTTCCAACTGGCGAGGTTTACATTAATGGACAAGGAAATTCCGGTATGGGCACAGGTGGAATGGGTGATAGTTTAACCGGTATTATTACGTCTTTTGTAGCGCAAGGATATTCGTTACAATCTTCAGCCTTATTAGGTGTATATGTACATAGTCGAAGTGCAGATATTCTATGCGAAGAAAAACCTTGGGGCTATACGCCAAGTGATGTAAGTCGGAATGTAGGCGTAGTATTACAGGAGTTACTGAAAGGATAGTAATATGAAAAGAATACAACAAATTCTAGTATTATTAATTACTCTTTTAGTGCCCCTGTTTGCCATAGCAGGATGTTCTTCTGGTGATGTATCAAAGGCGGCTACGGCAGTCTCATCATCGGTTCAATCTGGATACTCTATTGATACGCATCAAACAACGGCAGATGGTCACGTTGACATTTATATGCTCGATATTGGTCAAGGTGATGCAATACTAATTAAGGTAGACGATGAATATAGCATGATTGATACGGGCGATATTGAACATCGTGAAAATATTGTGGGACAATTGAAAAACATGGGTGTTACGAAGCTTAAAAATGTTATAATAACACACCCACATGCCGATCATATGGGAGGCTTTCTAGCGATTGCCAAATCAATGCCCATCGAACATGTATATGATGATGGCATTCCTGTGGATAATAATATGTATAAAACATATGAGAAGTGGATTGAGAAAAAGAACATTCAACGAACTACTTTAAAGAAGGGCAGTACTGTTGATTTTGGTCATGGTGCAGTATTTGTAGTTTATGCGCCATGGGATGAAACTTTAGTTGATAAAAAAGGACAACCAGATTTAAATAATAATTCTATTGTTGGTAAATTTATTTTTGGTAAGTTCTCTATGTTATTTACTGGTGATGCTGAACTACAAGAGGAGAAACGATTAATTAAGGAGCAAAATAGTAAGCTATTTGCTCGTGTTTTAAAGGTTGGTCATCACGGTTCACGCACAAGCAGTTCTGAAGATTTTCTAAAATCTGTTAAACCAGAGAGTGCATTAATTTCTTCTGGGTTATATAATAAGTATGGTCATCCTCATGATGTAACATTGCGTCATTTGAATGAACACAATATCGCCATTTATCGTACAGATACGATGGGACGTATTCACATTAGTACGGATGGGAATGAATGGCAAATTTCTACAGAACGATGATAAATATGTGTAATCCGTATACATATCTTCATGTTTGTATGAAATAATCTATCTATAATCAATCATTATTTTATAGATAGATTCTAAGTATGAGTCGTAGCGTTTTGGGATGCTAGCTCATCACTATGGTTTGGACAAATAAATGTCAGTTAGATAGGAGTGAATGTATTGCGTAAACTATTTCTAATTTGCTTTGCTTTTCTCATGGCTCTACCGCTATTGTTAAGCCAAGCAAAGGCTGCTAATTTACAGGATGCTCGTTGGGTGACGAGAACTGATGCACCAGTACCGTATGTACGTATGGTTATGGATTTATCGGCTCCGGTAAAAGCAGCTGCATCTATCAGTAAAGATGGAAAAACGACAACGGTTACTTTAAAGAATACTAAGTTGAAAATGGCAAAAAGTAATATTATTATGGATTCGTCCATTGCTAGTTCAGCACAGCTTTCACAAGTAGGCAAAGACGTGGCAGTTACCATTAAAACTCCATCCGCTTTAGATACAAGTGATATAAAGGTATTTTCTTTGAAGAAGGATACAGTTAATCAAAAACCGTATCGAATCGTTGTAGATGTTCAGAAAAAAGGTGTGGCTCCAAAACCTGTCAATTATGGTAAGAAACCATCTCCTGCTACAGGAATTGCTGGTAGTAAAGGGTCTGGTAAATATTCTACATCTGGTGGATTAGCGGGTAAGGTTATTACGATTGACCCAGGTCATGGTGGGAGTGATCCAGGGGCTATTGGTCCAACTGGATACCAAGAGAAAAATGCAACGCTTCCAATTTCTAAGTATTTAAAATCTGCTTTAGAGGCTCGTGGTGCTAAAGTATACATGACGCGTACAACAGATGTCGATGTATATGGAGCTAACGCGAGTGGTGTGGATGAATTAGGGGCACGTGTCAATATTGCTAATGCACATAATTCTGATGCTTTTGTAAGTATTCACATCAACTCCTTTAACAATCCAACTGTTGGTGGTATTGCTACTTATTACTATGCTAAGACTGGTAATGATGCTCGCTTAGCACAAAAGGTACAAAGCCAAATTGCTAATGTACCAGGCTTTAATGGTGACCGAGGCATCCAAGAAGGTAATTTGTATGTATTGAGACATTCAAATATGCCTGCAATTCTTGTAGAATTAGGTTTTATTTCTAATCCTAATGAAGAACGTGCATTAAAAAGCGATCAAACAGAACAAGATTTTGCAAATCGTATTGCTGTTGGTATTGCTAATTACTTTGGAGGCTAAGGATGAATATTCGAAATCAAATCACTGCGATTGCTTGTATAGGTATCCTTGCTTTTGCAGCGGGATGTACCCCAAACCAAATGACTAATACAGGTTCTACAAATGTAAACCAATCTGTTAAGGTCAATAAAGATGCTGAAACATCTAAAGCGTCCAGTGAATCTGTAAAAATGGTGTTTTTCGTTCCTACAGAGGACGGGACAGGGTGTAAAGCAACAATCCGTAGATATGTCAGCTGATAAGGTAACACCAAAGGCTGCATTACTGGCTATGTTAAAAGCGGATCGTCAACAAAAGTATCCCATTTTTGATAAGTCTATAGAGATTACTTCTGTTACTGTTAAAGACAGCATTGCCTCAGTAGAGGTAAATAAAGCCTTTGTTGCTGGTAAAGGTGGAGAGCTCACCGTTAAGTTGCAAATGGCTGCTATCGTAAATACATTGACTTCTTTTGACAATATCAATGGTGTGCTCTTTGTATGCGATGGTAAAAAGGTTCCAGTAGTTGGTTCCTTCGATACGAAGAATCCTATTAAACGGATGGAACAATTAATTAAAAAGTAAGCTTTAAATCGACTCCTTATGTAAAAGGAGTCGATTTTTTTATTGCATTCCTATATGTGTTACAATACATATAGTATAAAAGATTAAAAAGGTGATATAGTGGAACTAAAAAATCTCGGTGAATTTAACTTCATACATAGTATTGAATCAGATACAATATATGACCCTAGTACAGTTGTTCAAGGTATTGGGGATGATTGTGCTGTATATAAGGTTACTGAAGGATATGAGCAACTGGTAAGTACTGATACGATGGTAGAAGGCGTTCATTTTAGCTTTCAGTATATGATGCCTTATGATGTTGGGTACCGTTTAATGACAGCAAATTTAAGTGATATAGCGGCTATGGGGGGAATACCACGCCAAGTTGTATTATCTGTTGCCTCACCGGGGCATATTGATACTCGGATCTTAGAAGAAATTTATAGAGGCGTTAAAGAGCAATGCCAACATTATCATGTAAATTTAATCGGTGGTGATACGGTTAGTATAGATGGCCCTATGGTATGGACTATCACCATTATAGGGGAGATTCCTCAAGGTAAAGCGGTGCTTAGAAGTGGGGCCCAACCAGGTGATGTAGTTGGTGTTACGAACTATATTGGTTATGCGGCCACTGGCCTTGGCTCATTATCCTATAATCTGGACGGGTATCCGATGACGCGGATTGGTCATCAAAGGCCAGAACCACAAATTGAGCTAGGTATTACATTACGCGAATTAGGTGTTCACAGCATGAATGATATTAGCGATGGTTTAAGTAGTGAACTTAATGAAATAGCAAAATCATCTCGAGTGTCAATTATCATAGATGAAACACTTATCCCTTTACATGAAGAAACATATAAACTAGCAGAAGCATTACAAACAAATCCACTTGATTATGCCTTGTTAGGCGGCGAAGATTTTCAGCTTGTATTTACGGCTCCGAAGGAACTTTCACAAGCACTGGAAAACCTGGGTTCTATTACATTGATTGGTGAAGTTATTGAAGGTGAACCGGTGGTGCAATCGGTGACGAAGGATAAAGAAATACGCTTATTAGAAGCGAAAGGATATAATCATTTTCATGAGTAAATATAAAGTTACATTAGAAACGCATTCTGTGGCAGATACGCAATGTTTTGGCGAACGATTAGGACATTGGGTAAAACAGAATGGTAATCCACTGTGTATGGCATTAGTTGGCGATTTAGGTACTGGCAAGACGCATATGTCACAAGGCATTGCAAAGGGGCTTGGTGTTACAGAAGAAATTACAAGTCCCACATTTTCTTTAATGAACACGTATATGACCTTAACCGGTGAAATATATCATTTTGATTTATATCGAATGGATGATGTTAGTGAACTAGAAAATATAGGCTTTTATGAATTTACAGAGAATCAAATCTCTATTGTTGAGTGGGCTGATAAATTTAATGATGAATTACCTGAAGAAACGCTATGGATTCGCATTGTGTCTATAGATGAACATGCTAGAGCAATTACATTAGAAAGTGATTTGATAGATCATGAAACATTAGTGGAAATAGGAGGTATATATGTGGTTGGGAATTGAAACGAGTTCAGTCGTTTCTAGTGTGGCTGTTATGAATGAAAGCCAGCTTATCGGCGAAATTACCATACAAGCTGGTTTGACCCACTCCGAGCAATTAGTACCTCATATTCAAACCTTGTTAGAAATGACAAATATAAAGCATTCTGATTTAAAGGGGATTGTTGTGGTGAGTGGTCCTGGTTCCTTTACGGGGTTGCGAATTGGCATGGGGACAGCAAAGGCAATGGCTTATGCTTTGCGTATACCTTTATATGGCGTTATGACTATGGATGGCTTAGCACGTAATATTCCGTATACTACAGATATGATTTGCACCGTAATAGATGCACAGAAAAAACATGTATATGCTGCTTTTTACACCTATGAAGGCAGTAAACTAACGATGATTGAAGAACCTTTTGTAGTGGAAGCAGCCTCTCTAGTCGATCGTTTACAGAGTCAACAGAAACGTGTTGTCTTTGTAGGTGACGGGATTAAACGTATTGCACCATTAGTTGAGGGTGATAGAAATTTAATCATTTCTGATCCTATTTATCGTATTCCTAGAGCTAGTTCTTTATTATTGAGTGCTCGCACCATGATTGCAGACGGTGAAAGTTCAGACCCTATGACTATGGTGCCTCACTATATTCGAAGATCTGAAGCTGAAGTGCTGTGGGACGAAAAAAACATAAGGATAATCCATTGCGTTTGAAAGAAGAACCTACAGTAACGGTAATTGAAGCGGCAGGTGAAGAATAATATGATAGTGCGGAGAGCTACAATTGAGGATGGAAAGGAAATTTTTTTGCTATTGAAGCAGAATGCTTTTTCTGTGCCGTGGAGTTTAGATTCTATTGAAACAGAATTATCTAATCAAGATAAGAAGCTTTTACTATGTCATAGAGGATGCTGACGGTGTCGTAGGCTATGCAGGGGCTTGGCTCGTTTATGATGAGGGTCAAATCACGAATATTGCTATTCGGCCATCTGCTAGGCGACAAGGTTATGGTGCTACATTAACGAGTGCATTAATAGAGGAATGTTTTAAAAGAGGCATGCATGAAATCTTTTTGGAGGTACGTGTGTCTAATTTGTCTGCTTTATCCTTATATCGTCAATTAAGGTTTACTGTAAAAGGTATGCGTAAGGATTATTATTCAGAGCCCAAAGAAGATGCGTACATCATGTCCCTTGTTAAAGAGGAAGTAAAATGAGTGTATACACATTAGCATTAGAAAGTAGTTGTGATGAAACATCGGCAGCTGTACTCAAGGATGGTCGTACAGTACTTTCTAATGTCATATCAAGTCAGGTGCCAATCCATCGAAAATTTGGTGGTGTAGTGCCAGAAATTGCATCCCGTCATCATATTGAACAAGTAATACCTGTGATTGACCAAGCTTTAGAGGATGCTAATGTAAAATTAGAGGATATCGATCATATAGGGGTTACCTATGGGCCTGGATTAGTAGGGGCTTTACTGGTCGGTGTGGCCGCTGCGAAAGGTCTATCTTTTACTACAGGTATTCCGTTGGTGCCTGTTCATCATATGGAGGGTCATATTTTTGCTAATTTCTTAGCAAATCCCACACTAGAACCACCATTTTTAAGCCTTGTTGTTTCTGGTGGGCACACTATGTTAGTTCATGTGAAAGACTATGAAGAATTCCAGATTCTCGGGCAAACACGAGATGATGCGGCGGGAGAAGCCTTTGATAAAATTGCTCGTGTTATGGGATTCCCCTATCCTGGAGGACCTCATATAGATGCTCTTGCTAAAGAGGGAAATCCCAATGCTATTGAGTTTCCAAAGGCGCTTAGTGAACCGGGAAATTTTGAATTTAGTTTTAGTGGTTTAAAATCGGCAGTTCTCAATTACTTAAATAGTAAATTGCAAAAGGGGGAAGACATACATCAAGCTGATGTGGCGGCATCCTTTCAAAAGGCAATTGTAGATGTTCTTGTGGATAAGACAAAAGATGCAGCACATACATTGGGGGAAACAAACATAACGATTGCTGGTGGCGTATCAGCGAATCAAGGTTTGCAGGTAGCACTAGAAGCGATGTGTAAGGAAGAAGGTTTTACTTATTATAAGCCAGGTAAAATTCTATCCACTGATAATGCAGCCATGATTGGTTGTCGTGCTTATTATATGGCACAGGCCGGTAAGTTTTGCGATCTACACCTAAATGCTAAGCCAAGTGTCCCTATTGGCACTGTAGCTTGGGTAGAAGGTAAATAATATGACTGTACATATATATGATGAGTTAGTAAAGGAAACAAGCTTATCAAGTTTACAGGCCTCTTTATTGGTTCATATCAGTCATATGATTCGTTTTGGTCAATCTGTAAGTAAGCATAAAATCGTATTATTTACATATATTACGGATGATGCGTCTTGTGAAATGATGTGTATTTCCGAGGTGGCAGATTCATTAGTAACATCTCGTATACAAGGCTCTGATATGTGGAAAAAACTCATAAATACAGGTGAGTGTATTCAACAATCGACGCAGAATGGATTTGAGTATTTGTTTCCCATTGTCGATAATGGTGGTAAAACTATTGGTGGTATTTCTTTCACCTGTACGGCGCCTACTAATGGAACAGAGGGTAAACGAGGTTTTATTGTAGCTGATACGATGCAACGATTAATGTTGACTGCTACAGATGAACAAATTAAAGAGTATGAGCCTATATCGTATTTGGATGGGCTCATCATTTTTGATCAGAATGGAACTATTTTATATGGCAATGATACAGCATTACATTTAGCAGATATCGTTGGCGTTGATCGTCGTCTAGTAGGCACATCTATCTTTGGTAGTTCTTTAAAAATATCTGCTATTCATCGTGTGCTTACGGATAGAAATGACTTTGTATCAGAAGAAATTTATCATAATATGGTACTCAGACAGCATATGATTCCTATAGCTATGGGGCGTAATGAATGTCGTTGTTTTTTGATTCTTCACGATTGTACGCGTGAAAGTAAACAGCAGCAAGAGTTACTTGTTAAGAACTCAATCATTAAAGAAATACATCATCGTGTAAAGAATAATTTGCAAACCGTAGCTGGCTTATTACGGATGGAAGCGAGACGCTCTAATTTGCCGGAGGTGAAAGCTGCATTACAAGAAGGTATTTCTCGAATAGAGAGTATGGCCTTAGTACATGATTTAGTATCTCACTATGATGAAGATTATATTTCTATACGATCCATATACGATGAGCTTTGTCGCTTGTTGCGTCAAAGCATGGTAGAGCGTTATCAACATGTAGAATTTCGTTATCATGGAGATGATTGTATTATTTCATCTCACCAAGCGAGCTATATTTCACTGGTATTTAATGAACTAATTTCCAATAGTATTATTCATGGATTAGCCGGTAAAGATGGTTTGATTTCCGTGGAAGTATCGAGGTTAGAGGACTCTATACGTATTGTCTTTACCGATTCAGGAAAAGGATTGCCATCAGATTTTAATATGGCTAAAAGTAAGCGTTTGGGCATGCAAATCATAAATAATCTGGTGACCCATGAATTAGAAGGTACTATGACGATTAAAAATGGTCCTATAGGTGTTGTCGTAACAATTCATATTCATAAGGAGAATTGAATGCGTATTTTGATAGTCGATGATGAATCTCTTATACGAATGGATTTACGGGATATATTAGAGTCCGAACAACATGAAGTGGTGGGGGAAGCCTGCAATGGTGTAGAGGCTATTATGATGTGTAATGACTTACAACCTGATGCGGTGTTAATGGATGTAAATGCCTGAGCTAGATGGCATAGAAGCGGCTCGTCAAATAGGATACAATCATTTGGCACCAGTAGTTCTTCTTACAAGTTATAGTCAACAGGATTTGGTGGCAAAGGCTCGCGAGTCTGGTGTATACGGATATCTTATAAAACCGGTTCGAGAGGAACAATTAATTCCTACATTAGAAATGGCACGAGGCCGCTTTTTAGATGAAGCAGAATCACGGCAACAAATGGCAGACCTAGAAAAGTCTCTGGAAGAACGTAAGTTGATTCAAAAGGCAACGGGTATCCTTATGAATCTATATAAGATTAGTGAGGATGAAGCCTACAATCGAATTAGAGTTTTAAGTATGAAAAAGAGAAGTTCTATAGCTGATATATGTAGATTATTAATTGATCAAACTGCAAAATAGATTAATAAGGACTACTGTAAGTGGAATAACTTATGGTAGTTCTTTTACGTTTTATATATGAATAAGTCTTTAAAAATCTAAATAGTCAAAAAATCAAAAATAATGCTTGCAATTATTTTACCATCGGTTATAATAATACATGTAATTAGCACTCGATGTTGTTGAGTGCTAACAAATAATGAATGATATATAAGGAGTGACATCATATGTTAAAACCATTAGCTGATCGCGTTATTATCCGTTTAGAAGCAAAAGAAGAAAAAACTAAAAGTGGTATTTTCCTTCCAGATACAGCAAAAGAAAAACCTCAAGAAGGTGTAGTTGTAGCTGTAGGTGCTGGTAAAGTATATGACAATGGTCAACGTGTAGCTCCAGAGGTTAAAGTTGGCGACACTGTTATGTTTGCAAAATATGCTGGTAGCGAATTAGAAATCGATGGCGCTACTCACTTGATTATTAGCGAACGCGATATCTTAGCAGTATTATAATTGCTAATTTGTAGTCATAATGACTATAAAAACTAATGATACATTCTATATTGCCTAAGGGCACATATATTTCGTTACATTGGATAGTGATACTATCTAGGAGGTAATACATATGGCAAAAGAAATCTTGTTTAATGAAGAAGCTCGTCGCGCATTGGGGCGTGGCGTTGACCAATTAGCAAATGCTGTAAAGGTTACATTGGGACCAAAAGGCCGCAATGTTGTATTGGATAAAAAATTCGGTTCCCCAACAATCACAAACGATGGTGTAACTATTGCTCGTGATATCGAACTTCCAGATCCATTTGAAAACATGGGTGCGCAATTGGTAAAAGAAGTTGCTACTAAAACTAATGATGTAGCTGGTGACGGTACTACTACTGCAACTGTATTGGCACAAGCTATGATTCAAGAAGGTATGCGTAACGTAGCAGCTGGTGCTAATCCAATGATCTTGAAAAAAGGCATTGAAACAGCAGTTAAAACATTGGTAGAAGAAATCAAAAAACGCTCCATTAAAGTTTCTGGCAAAGCTGAAATTGCTCAAGTAGCTAGCGTATCTGCAGCTGATGAAGAAATCGGTGGGTTAATTGCTGAAGCTATGGAAAAAGTTGGTAACGACGGCGTTATTACTGTAGAAGAATCCAAAGGCTTGCAAACTGCATTAAATGTTGTAGAAGGTATGCAATTCGACCGTGGTTACATTTCCCCTTACATGGTAACTGATCCTGACCGCATGGAAGCTGTTATGGACAATCCATATATCTTGATTACTGACCGTAAAATCAGCGCTATTGCTGACATGTTGCCTACACTTGAAAAAGTGGTAAAAGTAGGTAAAGAACTTCTTATCATTGCTGAAGATGTAGAAGGCGAAGCATTGGCTACATTAGTAGTAAACCGTTTGCGTGGCACATTCAAAGCTGTTGCTGTTAAAGCTCCTGGCTTCGGTGACCGTCGTAAAGCTATGCTTGAAGATATTGCTATCTTGACTGGTGGTACTGTAATCACTGAAGATATGGGCCGTAAACTTGATTCCGTAGAGCTTACTGATCTTGGTACAGCTCGTCAAATTCGCATCACTAAAGACGAAACAACTATCATCGATGGTGTAGGCGATAAAGAAGTAATCGCTAAACGCGTTAGCCAAATTCGTGCACAAGTAGAAGAAACAACTTCCGAATTCGACCGTGAAAAATTACAAGAGCGCCTTGCTAAATTGTCCGGTGGTGTTGCAGTTATCGAAGTAGGTGCTGCTACAGAAGTTGAAATGAAAGATAAAAAACTTCGCATCGAAGACGCATTGAATGCAACTCGCGCTGCAGTAGAAGAAGGTATCGTAGCTGGTGGTGGTACTACTTTCATCGATATCATTCCTGCATTGGATACATTGGAAGCTACTGGTGATGTTCAAACAGGTATCAACCTTGTAAAACGTGCTGTTGAAGAACCAGTTCGTCAAATTGCTTATAATGCTGGTCTTGAAGGTTCTGTTGTAGTAGAAAAAGTAAAAAATACTGATGCTGGCATCGGCTTCAACGCATTGACTGAAGAATATATTGACATGGTAAAAGCTGGTATCGTTGACCCAGCAAAAGTTACTCGTTCTGCTCTTCAAAACGCTGCATCCATCGCATCTCTTGTATTGACTACAGAAACTATCGTAGCTGATAAAGTAGAAGAAAATGCTGCAGTTCCTGCTATGCCTCCAATGGGCGGCATGGGCGGAATGATGTAATCAATCGCTAAAAATTAAAATTTAAGCATCATAATATTCCTAATGAATCAAGAATGGTTTATTCTCAGGTTCATTAGGAATATTTTTTATAGTATGAATGGTTTATATAGGTAGAGATAAATTGCTTTTGTATGTACAGTGTGGTATAATTCTATAGAATTTGAATGAGTCTTAGTTTGACAGGTGTTGTTGTTCGGTTTATAATAATTATATCGAAAAATTATCTATATACTGTAGAGGTGATACTATGTTGAACTTTTTATTTAAAAGTAAACCTAATTATATTAATTTTGGCTTATTATTCTATCGTTTAGCAATAGGCGCATCTATGTTCTACCATGGTTATTTAAAATGGCTAGGTGGATCTCAAGGACTATATAATGTTGGGGCTATGTTAGCACCTCTTGGCGTAACTGGTGGTTATGAAATACTAGGAACTATAGCAGCTTTTGCTGAAATGGTGGGTGGTATTCTCGTAGCACTTGGCCTATTTACGCGTATAGGTTCTCTAATGCTGATTGGTACATTGGCAACGGCTACACTCTTACATTTGAGCGGAAATTTCTTCGGTTGGGACTATCCATCTCAAATGGGCTTTGGTGCGATTATGTTGTTCTTTGCTGGGGCTGGTCGTTTTAGCTTAGATAAAGCTTTATTTAAATAATTAGGATATAGGCTCATCATTTTGATGGGTCTTTATTTATGCAGAGAGGGTATTATGAATACAAAAACTGTTCCGTTTACATCTGAACAATTAGAGGCAATTATAGCCCAATATCCAACACCATTTCATATCTATGATGAAGAAGGTATTGTAGACAATATGAAACGCTTTATTTCTGCTTTTTCTTGGAATAAAGGGTTTAAACAATACTTCGCTGTAAAAGCAACACCAAATCCATATATTATGCGTTTGTTACAAAATCTTGGTGTTGGTGCGGATTGCTCATCCTTGGCAGAGTTAATGCTCTGTGAAAAAGTAGGCATTACTGGCCACGATATTATGTTTACATCGAATGACACACCATATGTAGAATATAAAAAAGCACTAGAACTCGGTGCTATTATTAATCTTGATGATATTACACATATTGAATACTTAGAAAAGAATCACGGTTCTTTACCTGATACATTCTGTGTACGTTATAATCCAGGTTCCTTAAAAGAAGGTGGCAATACAATTATTGGTATTCCTGAAGAGGCCAAATATGGTATGACTCGCGACCAAGTATTTGAGGCCTATAAAATATTACAAGATAAAGGCGTAAAACACTTTGGGATTCATACGATGGTTGTATCTAATGAGCTTGATGTTGAAGGCTTGGTAGGGACCGCAGAAATTTGTTTTAACCTTGCTGTCGATATAAAAAAAGAACTCGGTATCACCGTAGATTTCATTGATCTTGGTGGTGGGGTAGGTGTGGCGTACAAACCAGAGCAAACACCTGTAGATTTTGAAGTATTAAGTAAACGTGTTCATGAAGTATATGATTCTATCCTCGTAGCCAATGGTCTTAATGACGTTGCTTTAGCTTATGAATGTGGCCGTATGGTAACAGGTCCGTTTGGTTATCTTGTTTCCACAGCTATTCATAAAAAGGATATTTATCGTCATTATATTGGTCTTGATTCTTGTATGGCTGATTTGATGCGCCCTGCATTGTATGGTTCTTATCATCACATCACTGTAATGGGGAAAGAAAATGCGCCTAAGGATCATGTATATGATGTTACTGGCTCTTTATGTGAAAACAACGATAAATTTGCTATCCAACGGGAATTACCTAAAATCGATATGGGGGATCGAATTATCATTCATGATACGGGCGCACATGGTCATTCCATGGGCTTCAACTATAATGGTAAATTACGATCAGCAGAGTTGCTATTACACAAAGATGGTTCTGTGACTCAAATTCGTCGTGCTGAAACATATGATGATTTGTTTAGTACCTTAGATTTTTCTAATCTGTAATTTAATATTGAGAATTAAAATAGATGAGAATGAATACCAATAAAAACGTATCAATATATGTAATACTTGATATTCTTTTAATTCCTGTATATTTTAGTAGGAATATCTTGCTATCATTTAGAGAAGAATGTATAATGAGTGTAGATTGTTATGCACATACTTGCTAAAGTGGCGAGATAATACGGCGGTGTCAGCTTTGTGCGTACCGCCGTTTTTCTATGTGAATATAAAGTTTTAATCTTAAATCAGTATTGCTGATACGAAGGAGTGAAATATTTTGGCTGAATTACTTCAGATAAAAGATTTAGAGGTGTCCGTAGAAGATAAAAAAATCCTTAAGGGCATTGATTTGACAATAAATAAAGGTGAAGTTCACGTTGTAATGGGTACAAATGGTGCTGGTAAGTCTACATTGGCAAATGCTATTATGGGTAACCCATTGTACACAGTTGATAAAGGTTCTATTGTATTTGACGGAAATGATATTACGGAAGATGCTGTAAATGATCGTGCAAAAGCGGGTATTTTCATGTCTTTCCAACATCCAATTTCTGTACCTGGTATTACAGTAGAAAACTTTATTCGTACGGCTAAATCCACTATTACAGGTGAAAATGTACGTGCCTTAGCTTTCAAAAAAGAATTGAAAGAAAAAATGGATGAATTATCCTTTGATACATCTTACGCACAACGTTATGTAAATGAAGGTTTCTCCGGTGGTGAACGCAAGAAAAATGAAATTCTTCAAATGGCCATTTTAAATCCTAAATTGGCAATTCTTGACGAAACTGACTCTGGTCTTGATGTCGATGCAGTTCGTATCGTTTCCGAAGGTGTTAATCGATTCCACAATGAAGACAACGCAGTATTAATCATTACTCACCACAATCAAATTTTACAAAAATTAAAACCTGATTTTGTACATGTTTTGATCAACGGTAAAATCGTTAAGACTGGTGATGCTTCTTTGGTTCGTGAAATTGAAGAAAAAGGTTACGACGCATACAAAGCATTAGCATAGGAGGCAACATGGAAGAAAGAAAGAAAACCCAAGTTGCGGATATGGACCGTGGCGTCTATGATATAAAGAATAATTTTGAATATTCCTATATTGCTGATGCTGGTTTAACAGAAGAAATTATCCGTGAAATTTGGGCTAATAAAAATGAACCTGAATGGATGCTTGACTTCCGTTTGAAATCCTTAGAGATTTATAATCGCATGGAAATTCCTAATTGGATTCCAGATATTTCTGGCTTAGATATGGAAAATATTTATACCTATGTTAAGCCAAAAGTAGATATGAAAGAAAATTGGGACGAAGTTCCTGAGGATATTAAGAGTACTTTTGATCGTCTTGGTATTCCTGAAGCAGAGAAAACATCTCTTGCTGGTGTAGGCGCTCAATACGACTCTGAAGTTGTATATCACAGTATACAAGAAGACCTTGTAAAACAAGGTGTTATTTATACAGATATCGAAACAGCTCTTCATGAGCATGAAGAAATTGTAAAAAAATATTGGATGACATTGATTCCACCTACAGATCACAAATGGGCTGCTCTTCATGGCGCCGTATGGTCTGGTGGTTCCTTTGTATATGTTCCGGCAGGCGTACAAGTGGATATACCTTTGCAATCCTATTTTCGTTTGAATGCACCAGGTGCTGGCCAGTTCGAACACACTATGATCATTGTAGAAGAAGGTGCAAAGGTTCACTTTATCGAAGGTTGTTCTGCTCCTAAATATGATGTATCTAATCTTCATGCAGGCGCAGTTGAATTGTTCGTTAAAGATAATGCTACATTGCGTTATTCTACAATTGAAAACTGGTCTAAGAACATGTATAACCTCAATACAAAACGTTGTGTTGTAGGTAAGGGTGGTACTATCGAGTGGGTATCTGGTTCCTTTGGTTCTCGTGTATCTTGCTTGTATCCAATGAGTATTCTTAATGGTGAGGGCGCTCATGCTGAATTTACAGGCGTAACTTTCGCTGGGGAAGGTCAGTTCCTTGATACGGGCTGTAAGGTGGTTCATAATGCACCATATACAACAAGTAATGTAAATTCTAAATCTATCTCCAAATCTGGTGGTGCTGCTATTTACCGTGGCCTTTTGAAAATTGGTCCGAAAGCAGAACATGCAAAAGCGACTGTATCTTGTGAATCTTTGATGTTAGATGAGATTTCTCAATCCGATACAATTCCAGCTATCATTGTAGAAATGATAATGTCGATTTAGGTCATGAAGCTAAAATTGGTCGCATTTCCGATGAAGCTATTTTCTACCTTATGACGCGTGGTATTAGTGAAGAAGAAGCTCGTGCTATGCTTGTTCGTGGCTTCGTAGAACCAATTTCTAAAGAATTGCCATTGGAATACGCAGTAGAAATGAATAATCTAATCAATCTTGAATTAGAAGGTTCTATCGGTTAAGGAGGTACTATGAGCGAATTATTATTTAATGAACTTCCTAGACCTACCTTTAGATGGTTGCGTGTAAACCATACTCCAGCAAGTCTTTTGGGAGAATCTGAAGAAACTAAATCTGTATTGGTAAAAGGTAATGATGCGATTATAAGTGAATTACCAACTGGTACAGCTTTGATAAATCCAAATTATAAAGGTGCAAATGATGTTGCATTAACACAATTAGTGAATAGTGCAGAAGGTTATGCTGTACATGTACCTGCTAATGCTAATGAAATAGTAGGTATTCGTATTGATGCAGGCGCACGTATTGCAAGTCGTTTCCAATTTATCGTAGAAGAAGGGGCAAACCTTGAGGTTCAATTCTTCTTAGATGGCGGTTTAGCAAATACAACAAATGTTCAATATTTCAATGAATATGATGTAAAAGCGAATGCTAAGGTTGTTGTTAAAAAAGTAAATCTTTTAGACGATACGATTCAACATATCGAACATCGCTATACTAAACTTGAAGATAATGCAGATGTTGAATATATCAATGTTGAAATTGGTGGTAAAGAAAACTTCTTGCATTATGAGCATGATTTACAAGGTCAATCTAGTAAAATCGTACATGATATTGCTTATTTAGGTAATAAAGAGCAAAAAAATTCGATATTGCTATGCTTATGAGTCATGGTGGTAAAAAAATCCTTCAGTGATATCCATACTTTAGGTGCTTTGAGCAATACTGCAAAAAAATCCTTCCGTGGTACATTGGACTTCCTTCGTGGTGCTGTTGCCTCAGAAGGTGCTGAAGAAGACACATGTTTATTGTTGAGATCCTACTGTTAAATCTATTTCTTTACCTTTATTATTATGTAAAGAAGATAATGTAGTGGGGAATCATGCCGCTAGTGCAGGACAAATTGATCAAAATAAATTGTTCTATCTCATGAGCCGTGGCTTTAGTGAGGTAGAAGCTAAACATATCATCGTAGAATCTATGATTCGTCCAATTATTGATAGAATTGGTGATGAAGTGATTGAGAAAGCCGCATTGACTGCAGTGCGTAATAAAATTTAAAGAGGAATTAGTATGAGACCTATTACAGAAGCATATAAAGATTTTCCTATTTTACAGAAGGAGCATAATGGGCATCGCTTGGTGTATTTAGATAGTGGTGCTACTACACAAATTCCTCAAATGGTAATCAGTCGCCTTACAGATCATATGCTTCATCATAATGGTAATCCGCATCGTGGATCTCATATTCTCGCTATTGAAGCATCTGAAGCTTATGAAAATGCTCGTGATCGCGTTGTGGAATTTATCAATGCTCGTGAACGAGAAGAGGTTATATTTACCCGTAATACAACTGAATCTATGAATCTCATTGCTCATAGTTATGGTGCTAATTTTCTTTCAGAAGGCGATAAAATCGTTATAACTGTTGCAGAACATCATGCAAACCTTGTTACATGGCAATATGTGGCTGAGAAAACAGGTGCTACCCTTGAGTATATGTACTTAGATGATTCTGGCCATTTGAAAGATGGTGAGATTGATAAAATCGATGAAAGCACTAAAATTGTGGCCTTTGCTCATGTGAGTAATGTACTTGGTATGGAATTTCCTGTGAAAGACCTAATTGCTAAGGCTCACTCAGTAGGTGCTGTTGTCGTTCTTGATGGTGCTCAATCTACGCCTCATATGAAGGTAGATGTACAGGCATTAGATTGTGATTTCTTTGTATTCTCCGGTCATAAAATGTGTGCATCACAAGGTATTGGTGTACTATATGGTAAACGTGCATTATTGGAAAAAATGCCACCATTTTTACTTGGTGGCGATATGATTGAATATGTAAAAGAACAATCTACTACATTTAATGAATTGCCATATAAATTTGAAGCTGGTACACCAAATGCTCATGGTGCAGTGTCCTTACATGCAGCGATTGATTATTTAGAATCTTTTGGTATGGATGCTATTGAGGCTCATGAAGAAAGTTTAGTATCTTATGTATTACCTAAGATGCTTGAAATTCCACATGTACAAGTACTAGGTAGTTCTAATCCAAGAGAGAAACATGGTGTTATTGCTTTCACCATCGATGACGTACATCCTCATGATGTGGCAACTATCTTGGATTCTAAAGGTATTTGTGTGCGTTCTGGCCATCACTGTGCACAACCATTGGGGGCATTCTTTAAGGTAGCTGCTTCAACACGCCTTAGCATGTACTTGTACACCCGTAAAGAAGACTTTAGATGCATTCTTAGAAGTATTAAAGACTGTCCGTTCAGTAATGGGCTTTAAAGATTAGGAGACATTCATATGGAAATGGATCAACTGTATACGGAACTTATTTTGGAACATAACCAAGATAAACGTAATAAACGTGAATTAAGTGAGTTTACCGCTTCCGAGCACGGACACAATCCAAGTTGTGGTGATGACTTAACACTACAAATTGATGTGAAAGACGGTATCATTAAAGATGCTGCCTATACTGGTTCTGGCTGTGCAATCAGTCAAGCATCTGCATCTATGATGATTGATATTATCAAAGGTAAACCCTGTAGAAGAAGCGTTGCGTTTAGTAGAATTATTTTTAGGTATGATTAAAAAAGACGTAACTGATGAATCTGAACTTGAAGATTTAGAAGATGCTATGGCTTTACAAAATATCTCTAATATGCCGGCTCGGGTAAAATGTGCAGTATTGGCATGGCATACATTAAAAGAGGCATTGAAGAAATAATTATGAATAAGACTATAATTTTTGATCTTGATGGTACTCTAACTGATTCTAAAGAAGGCATTTTAAAAAGTCTTGAGTTCGCTTTAGAAGCTTTTGGTTATGATATACCACCATATGAAACACAATTATTATTTCTTGGACCACCTATTGTAGATTCCTTACAACAGCATTGTGGGATGACTATAGAGCAAGCTGAAGAAGTATATAAGAAATTCGGTGAACGATACGGCACTATTGGTAAGTTTGAAAATCAATTATATCCAAATATTATTGATTTGTTAGCAAAGGTGAAAAAGTGAGCATTATACAGTTGCTTTGGCTACGGCTAAACCAGAAATATATGCTCGAGAAATTTTAGACCATTTTTCTATTACGCCATATTTTGATGTAATAGTTGGTGCTAATCATAAAGAAGGATTGATTCATAAGAAAGAGATTCTTCAAAAAGCGATTGACTTATGTGGTAATCCATTAACAGATGATACAGGGCGTCGTCTTGTATATATGGTAGGAGATAGAAAATACGATGTGGTATCAGGTAATGAATTAGGTTGTATTTCTATTGGTGTCACATATGGTTATGGTACAGAAAAAGAATTAATCGAAGCCAATGCAGAGTATCTATGTGAAGATACCGATGATATCGTTATGACTTTAGATTTAGAGGAAATGCTTATTCGTAGATAGTCTATATCTTACATAGTCATACTATATAAAGATTCATAAATAAAAAGCTAGAGAGTTTTCTCTAGCTTTTTTCATAGTAAAAGGTCTTGTTCAGTTTGAACCAGGCCTTTTGTATATTATTTTTTTAATCCGCTTTTTTTAGCTAATGATTTAATTACCTTAGCACTTTGTTTTTTTAGTTTACCACCTGTTTGTTTTAATTGGATACGTGTGCGGAATACACGACCTAATGTAGTGATCTTTGTTTTACGACGAGGTTTCATATCACGTTCGTTGCCAAAGTCACCACGTTGTACGGTAGTAGCTTTTACCTTTTCAGAGCCAAAGGACTGGCGTAAGGATTTCATAAATTTTGTAAGTGGAAGAGCACGATTGAAGGAGAATAAATCAACTGCTACATAGCCTAATTCTGGATAAGCATGCAATGTAAAATGAAATTGCTTTGCAATGGCTAATACGATAATTTCGTCATCCATAACTTGATAGTCTATTTCGTTTAATTCTACATCAGCTAATTCAAATGCAGCCGCTACGCTTTCCTGTACAGTTGCAGCGGAAGAGAGAGATTCTTCATTGCAAGAATATAAATCTAGTAATAATTGATGACCTAATGCATCTGCCATTGTAGCACCTTCTTTCGTATACATCATAATATATCTTAACTATTATACATTGAATTTATATATTAGTCCATTCATAGACGGATTTATATATTCTTATAGATAGAATTAAATAAGTACTAGAGATAGTTATTTAGCGATTAGTCAAATAAAGACTCAATATATTTGACTTATTGTTTGACAATGGTCAAATAGTCAAATATAATAAACTTATATTGAAAGAACAAAAAAAGACAAAGAGATAAAGAGATAAAGAGGTGTTATTATGAGCGTTGTAGCTGATAAAATAGAAAAATTTATTCTTAATAAATTAAGAGAAGAACAAGAAAATTTAATTTTAAAACGAAATGAGTTGGCCGATGAGTTAGATTGTGCACCTTCACAGATTAGCTATGTATTGAGTACACGTTTTTCCAATGAACGTGGATTTGACGTTGAGTCAAGACGTGGCTTAGGTGGCTATATTTTAATTCGTAAATTAGAGCCAGAGTCATCTGATATGGTACCTGCTGTTACGACATATCGTATTTATGAAGGACCTAATCGAGTAGAGCGTTTGATTGATTTACGTGATGTTGATCAATCTTTATTCCAACTTTTACAAGACAATAAAATGACAAAGCGTGAGGCCCAAATGATGCATAATGCATTTGCTAGTATTATTGAACATGTAGATTATGAATCTAGAAATGATGCCATAAGAAACCTATACGCTTCCATGATAGAGACATTACGTAAGGAGTGATGTCATATAAAATGTGATTATGAAATCAAACAATTACGGCATCAACTAGAAATGGCTATAGGCAATGAGAACTTAGAGGAAGCAGCTCAATTTAAAGATATGATCAAAGCACTAGAACGGTTCTACAATCAAAGCAGATATTGAAGGTGATCAAATTATTGTATCAACTTCTAAATAAAAGAGAATAAATATCGTTTTCTGATAGACTGTTATATAAAATATAATGTCAAAATGGTATACTATTAGTGATAATAGTTGACCGTAGTATAAATTATGCATATAAGGTCATGAGTGAATTATCATTCATGACCTTTTTTACTCATGGGGGTTGTATGGCAAAGGTTAAAACCGTTTTCTTTTGTAATAATTGTGGCGCAGAATCTGCTAAGTGGATGGGCAAATGTCCTCAATGCGGTGAATGGAACACACTTGTGGAAGAAGTGGTAAAGGAAACAAAACATAGTCGTACGCCGACCGCACGTGGTGTAGGAAAAAATACAACAAACCTGTAGCTTTACCGGATATTGAGATGTCTGCTGTGTCAAGAATTCCAACAACGTACAAGGAAATTGATCGAGTTCTTGGTGGAGGTATTGTTCCTGGTGCTTTAATGCTATTAGGTGGAGATCCTGGTATTGGTAAATCTACATTACTCTTTACAAGTATCACAAACTGTGGCTGATACAGTTGGTACTGTATTGTATGCGTCTGGTGAAGAATCGCAACTACAGTTAAAGTTGCGAGCTGAGAGATTACATATCAATAGCAATCGTCTACATGTTATAGCTGATACCGACTTAGACCATATTCTTGAGGTCGCATTAGAACAAAGTCCATCTTTATTGGTTATAGATTCAATTCAGACAATGTATACTGCTGATATTGAAGCTGCACCAGGTAGTGTTAGCCAGGTTAGGGAATGTACATCTCGTTTATTGCGATTTTGTAAGGAACAGAATATACCGACTATTATCATTGGGCATGTAACAAAGGAAGGCAATATTGCTGGTCCTCGTATGCTTGAACATATGGTGGACGTTGTGCTGTATTTTGAAGGCGAGCGTTCTTATCAGTTTCGCATTTTACGGGCCATTAAGAATCGTTTTGGATCAACTTCAGAAACAGGGATTTTTACGATGATTGAAGATGGTTTAACAGAGCTTGCTAATCCATCGGCAGCTTTATTAGCAGAGCGTTCTGATGATGAAAGTGGTAGCGCCGTCATGATTTATCTAGAAGGTGTACGGCCAATTTTGGTAGAGGTTCAAAGTTTAGTAGCTACTACTGCTTTTGGAATGCCAAGACGTACCGCTATAGGTTATGATTTAAACCGTTTAATTGTCTTATTAGCCGTATTGGAGAAACGATGTGGTTTTACACTTGGCAATAAGGATGTATACGTCAACGTTATAGGTGGTTTGAAGGTTAATGAGCCAGCCTGTGATTTATCGATGGCGGTAGCTATTGTTTCTAATCTTAAATCGTGTGGTTCCTCATGATATGATTATTCTTGGTGAGGTGGGCTTGACTGGTAATGTACGAAGCATTCCTCGTATTGAACAACGGATTAATGAAGCGAAGAAATTAGGTTTTACAAAGTTTATAATTCCAGATGGAAATTATAAACAAATTAAATCATAATGATGATTCTATTCAAGTTCGTGGCGTTACGTCTATTGCACAGGCTATGCAGCTCGTATTTTCATAATAGTACATCATTCTATAATTCATAGAAGGCTAATTCATACAATATAAACTCTTATAGTATTAAAGGAGGTGTTGCCATGATTTATGGCATTTTACGGTATGTTATTGCCATCCTTATTGGGACGGCTGCATACGTAGGCATGGACAATTTAGCCCCTATTATTGATCCCTATTTAGTAACGCACTTTGCAAGTTTTGGTGATATGTCGCTAACAGTAGCGCGAATTGCTGTAGTTGTGGTGGGTACAATTTTAGGTATTATAATCGGCTATTTTGTGTCGTCTTTTATTTTAAAACAAGGTTTAGTTATTGCGAGACGATTGGAACGTGTATTGACCCATATTCCTAATCAAGAGTTAATTGCAGGCACCATTGGTTTATTATTTGGTCTTATTATTGCTAATTTAATTGGTGTAGCATTTAATCAAGTTCCTATTATAGGTCCGTATATTTCAATCATTTTGAGTGCCATTTTTGGTTATAGTGGGTGCGATTAATGGCCCGAAAAGGACCTGAAATGTACTTTGAATTATATGAGACAATGGAAACGTGGCGAACTAAGCACAAAAAAATCAAAAGGCTTTAAGGTGTTTGGTTCCAATAAGGCAAGCGATAATAATGGAAGCTCTAAACTACTTGATACATCTGTTATCATCGATGGGAGAATCAAGGACTTATGTGCTACAGGCTTCATTGAAGGTCCATTAGTGGTACCTCTATTTGTATTAAATGAATTGCAAATTATTTCTGACTCTGCAGATGCAATGAAACGAAACCGGGGTCGTCGTGGTTTAGATATTTTGAAAGAGATGCAAGATGCCAAGATGGTAACTATTGAAATTGTAGAGGATGATTACGATGACTTACAAGAGGTTGACTCAAAACTCATGCGTTTAGCCTTAGAAAAACAATGGAAACTAATGACTAACGATTTTAATCTAAACAAAGTTGCCCGTGTACAAGGAATTAAGGTTTTAAATCTAAATGAATTAGCTAATGTATTAAAGCCAGTCCTCATTGCCGGTGAATGGATTCGCGTTCAAGTGATGAAAGAAGGTAAAGAAGTACAACAAGGGGTGGCATACTTAGATGATGGTACTATGATTGTTGTTGAAGATGGGCGCCCTTATGTGGGACAAGAGGTAGAGGTTATGGTTACATCTATTTTACAAACAAGTGCAGGACGCATGATCTTTGCACGTGTTGATGGAGGTAAACATGAGTAAGGTTAGTTGTATCGTTCTTGCTGCTGGAGCCGGTCGTCGCATGGGACATGAGGAGAAATAAAGATTTTTTTATTAAAACTCGGTTCTAAATCAATAATTCAGTGGACGTTAAGTCATATTAATCAAGTTAAAGATATTGATGAAGTAATACTTGTTGTTGCTGATGGTGAAGCATCTTACATGAATCAACATATTGAATCATTACAACTTTCAAAATCGATACAAATAATTCAGGGGGGCAAAGAACGGCAAGATTCTGTATATGCAGGTTTGCAAGCTATTAGTGATGATACAGATATCATTCTCGTTCATGATGGGGCCCGTCCTTTAGCAAAGCCTGAGTTGTTTCAGTCTGTAATTGAAGGTGCTCGCATTCATGGTGCAGTAACCATTGGTGTACCATCTACAGATACTATTAAGCGTGTTGATATCGATGGACAGGTTTTAGAAACCTTGAATCGCAATGAGTTGATGAATATTCAAACGCCACAAGGTTTCCTAAAAGATATATTCAAAGAGGCTCAGGAAACGGCTAAGCGTGATGCTTATTTGGGGACGGATGATGTGTCCTTAGTTGAGTATATTGGCAAAGATGTGTATATTTTGGATGGTGATTATGAGAACATCAAGGTTACCACACCAAACGATATAGCGGTAGCTAAACGATATTTAGGCATTAAGGAGCAACGTATGCGTGTAGGTTATGGTTATGATATCCACCAACTAAAGGAAGGGCGTCCTTGCATTTTGGGCGGTGTTCATATTGAATCACCCATTGGTCCAGACGGTCATTCCGATGCGGATGTATTGATTCACGCGTTGATGGATGCCTTACTTGGCGCCGCGGGACTTCGTGATATCGGCTATTATTTCCCACCAGAAGATGATGCTTATAAAGGGATTTCTAGCATGATTTTATTAAAACATGTTAATTCCCTGTTGAAAGAACAAGGCTTAGAAGCCTATAATATAGATATTATGGTTATTTCTGAAACACCAAAATTAAAACCTCACATCGATACGATGAAGGCAAATTTACAGTCTGTTTTAGATATCCCATTAGATCGCATTAGTATTAAAGCTACTACCAATGAAATGCTGGGCGCTATCGGGCGTCGTGAAGGTATTGCAGCACAGGCGGTAGTTTCCGTATATGAAGGAGAGGTTTAATTATGAAGGTACGTTTTGCACCAAGTCCAACAGGTCCATTTCATATTGGCGGTGCTCGATCCGCTCTATTTAACTGGCTATTAGCACGTAAGGAAAAAGGCACATTTGTATTGCGCATTGAAGATACTGATTTGGCACGTTCTACACGTGAAAGTGAAGAAAATATCAAAGCTTCTTTACAATGGCTTGGTATGAATTGGGATGAAGGTGTTGATGTAGGTGGTGAAAATGGCCCGTACCGTCAAACAGAACGTCTTGATTTATATAAAGAAGTAACACAACGTTTACTTGATGAAGATAAAGCTTATGAATGTTTCTGTTCCGCTGAAGAACTAGATGAAGTTCGTCAAGCACAAATGGAACGCGGTGAAACACCTAAATACAATGGTCATTGCTGCCATTTATCAGAAGAAGAAAAAGAGAAAAATACCGTGCAGAAGGTAGAAAACCGACAATTCGCCTTCGTGTACCATTGAATAAAACCTATGCATTTGATGATATGGTTCGTGGTCATGTGTCCTTCGAATCCAATGGTGTAGGTGATTTCGTTATCGTTAAATCTGATGGTATTCCTGTATATAACTTTGCCGTTGTTATGGACGATCATATGATGAAAATCACCCATGTAATTCGTGCAGAAGAACATTTATCTAACACACCACGCCAAATGGCTATCTACGAAGCTCTTGGCTGGGATGTGCCGGTTTTTGGTCACATTTCCTTGATTCTCGGTAAAGATTACAAGAAAATGTCCAAGCGTCATGGTGCTACATCTGTTGAACAATATAAACAATTGGGCTATTTACCAGAAGCACTTGTAAACTTCTTAGCACTTCTTGGATGGGCTCCAGAAGGGGAAGAGGAATTCTTCACACAAGATGAATTGATTCAAGCGTTCTCCATGGATCGTGTAGCAAAAAATCCAGCCGTATTTGATATCGATAAATTGAATCATATCAACTTCCATTACATGAAGAATTTGAGCGATGAAGAATTATTCCATCTTTGCTTACCTCATTTAAAAGAGGTTGGCCTTGCTCCAGATAGCATGAACCAACAAGATATCGATCGATTGACATTGCTATGCACTACATTCCGTGATCATATTAGCTATGGTGCTCAAATTAAGGACCATGTTGGTATGTTCATGGGTGAAACAGTATTCCTCGAAGAAGGTCATGAAGAAGAATTGCGTGCTGTATTGAACGAAGAAACTGCATCAACTGTTCTTAATGCGTTCCGCAATGCATTGGCTGAACTTGATGAGATTACACCAGAGGTCGTAAAAACAACTATTAAGGCCGTTATGAAAGAAACTGCTTTAAAGGGTAAATTTGTATTCATGCCAATTCGCGTGGCTTTAACAGGCCAAATGCATGGCCCAGATTTGAATAATATTGTTACCTTACTAGGTAAAGAGAAATGCTTACATAACTTAGACAATGTAAGTGCGCTAACTAAATAATCATTATATTATGTCTATTCAAAAGCTCTCAGGCTCTCACGATTTTGTTGTGAGAGCCTTTCTTGTATATATTCTATAGAACTTTACAGGTTCTATCTTCGCAGGCATTTGCAGAAAACATGATGATCAAGACAAATTAGAGTATGCTTAATTACCAATATTTCTAATCTGTCTACACTCGATATATTTGATAATTGCTATCAAACATATCGAGTGATAAAAATCTCTATTCTCATAAACTTAATATATGTTTCATACAGTTGCTATATGGGCGTATATATGGGGAGAAGAATAGGGATTTTTCTTGTAATTATTGACATTCTTTAGCATTATTGGTAAAATTATTTTATATCTAAATAGAGGTTATACATTAACAGCAGAGATTGAAAGAAGTACTCTACGACTAACTTTTTAGCGAGAACCGATGGTGAAAGGGTTTAAGGATAGGTAGACGAAATGCATTCATGAGCTGGCATTCCGATTATAGGTAGGTTTGTCCGGTCACGCGCCGTTATGCGTTGAGTGGGTATTTTTGTGATATCTAACAGAGTGGAACCGCGGACCATCGTCTCTGTATGAGATGAGAGGTCTTTTTTTATTTTATAGGACATGGAGGCATCGGTAACGATGAGAGAAATTACAGTTTATAATACAATGACGCGCCAAAAAGAGGTGTTTACTCCAGTAACGCCAGGTGAAGCGAAGATGTATGTATGTGGCGTAACACCATATAATCATCCTCACATTGGTAATGCTCGTCCTTTCGTAACTTGGGACGTAATCCGTCGCTACATGAAGCATGTAGGATATAAAGTGACTTATGTACAAAATTTTACCGATGTAGATGATAAAATCATCAATACATCTAATGGTGAAGGCGTAGCGTGGGACGTAATTGCTAATCGCTATATTGATAGCTACTTTGAAGTCATGGATGCACTTGGTGTGGAGCGTGCTGACGTATATCCACGTGTATCTACACATATTCCTGATATCATTAAAATGATTGCAACCCTTATTGAAAAGGGCTATGCCTATGAGTTAGATGGCGACGTGTATTTCAGCGTTGAAAGATTCGAGCATTATGGTGAATTATCTGGCCGTACCTTAGATGATATGGAGGCTGGTGCCCGTATCGAAGTCGATGGCCGTAAAAAGAATCCTATGGACTTTGCGCTTTGGAAATCTGCCAAACCAGGCGAACCATTCTGGGAAAGTCCTTGGGGCAATGGTCGTCCGGGTTGGCATATTGAATGTTCCGCTATGAGCCAAAAATATTTAGGAGAAGAGTTTGATTTCCATGGCGGTGGCAGTGACTTAATATTCCCTCATCATGAAAATGAAATTGCTCAATCCGAAGGTTGTTCTGGACATCATCCATCTGTAAAATACTGGTTACATAATGGTTTTATTACTATTAATTCCGAAAAAATGTCTAAATCTTTGAATAATTTCTTCTTAGTGAAAGACATTTTAGAACAATATAGTCCAGATGCATTGCGTTATTTCTTATTAAGCACACATTATCGTAGCCCATTGGATTTCTCTGATGAACGATTAGAAGAAGCTAATAAATCCTTAGAACGTCTTAATACAGCTATTGAAAATTTATTATACCTTGAAATGTGAGCCTGGTTCTTGTGAAGATGCAGAACGTTTATTAGAACAGGCTAAAGTATATGAAGAAGAATTTGAAGCTGCAATGAGTGATGATTTCAACACTGCATTAGCTACATCTAGTATGTTTGGTCTTGCTAAGGAAATTAATATTTACTATCAAGTTGTAACAGGTAGAGAAGGTGTTGTTTGCCAAGATGCTATCGCAGAAGTAAAACGTATCTTCAAATTTATGACAGAAGTCATTGGCGTATTAGAAAAAGCTTGGGAAGGTAATACTGGTGCTGACGCAGCAGAATACGAACAATTGATGGATGTTATTCTCTCTGTTCGTCAAGCATGCCGTGAACAAAAGCAATGGGCTCTTGCGGATTGCATTCGTGATCGTTTAGCGGAAATTGGTATTACTATTGAGGATTCTCCAACAGGAGCACGGTGGAAAAAGCGTGAAATTTAAACAATTTCAATTCTTGAAACAAGAAGCCATTAAAAAATTAATACTTTTGGATACAGAGCATAGCTCTTTTGTACCTAAATCAGCATCTGAAGTGATAGCTTCAGATGCTGTCATGTTGGCATATATTGGTGATGCTGTTTATTCCATGTATATTAGACAACGTGTGGTAGAAATGAGTATTTCTAAGGTACAGGTTTTACATACTCTAGTTACCGAGTTTATTTGTGCAAAATCACAGTCTAAGGCATTTGAACAATTGGAATCGATTCTTACAGAAGATGAACAAACTATTGCTAGGCGAGCTCGCAATAGTAATGTGAATGTACCTAAAAGCAGCTCCGTTCGAGAATACCGAAATAGTACAGCCTTTGAAGCAGTCCTTGGGTTCTTATATGAATCAGGTCAGCAAGACCGCCTTAACGAGTTAATGCAAGAGGCCTATTCTATTACATTAAGAGGACTTTCACATGGATAATTATATTGTAGGCAGAAATGCCGTAAAAGAAGCATTAAAAGCAGGACGCTCAATACAACGGATTTTAGTTAGTGAAGATAAGGTTAAAACCGGTTTGTCAGATATTGTAGGCCTTGCAAAATCGAAGGGGGTTGAGATACGCCTTACGCCTATTAAGCAAATGAATCGCTATGAAACAGACGTACCACATCAAGGTGTAATTGCCTTTGTAAATGCGGTAGAGTTTAAAGAACTTGGCGAAGTGCTACAAGAATCTAATCAAGAGACCCCATTACTTATTCTGACAGATGGTGTAGAAGATCCCCATAACATGGGGGCTATTATTCGTACCGCTGAATGCGTGGGGGCTACAGCCGTATTGATTCCAAAACGCCATAATGCACCTATCAATGCTACAGTCGCTAAAACATCAGCTGGTGCAGTAGAGCAAATTCCACTCGTCCAAGTGGGCAATGTAGCTCAAACGATTAAACAGTTGCAAAAACAAGGCTTTGGGTTCTTGGGGCGCATATGGAAGGTGACCGTACCTTATATGAAGCTGATTTAACAATACCTACAGTTCTTGTTATCGGAAATGAAGGCAAGGGAATTAGTCGCGTTGTAAAGGAAGCTTGTGATTTCCTAGTTACTATTCCTATGTATGGTAATTTGAATTCCTTAAATGCATCTGTAGCGGCAGCTATTCTTATGTATGAAGCAGTTCGTCAACGGACTATAAAGGCAAAATAGAGGTGCTCTATGTTAAAGGATATATTAATCGTTGATGGATATAATGTCATCTTCGCATGGCAAAGTTTAAAAAATTTGGCTAATGAATCCTTGGAACACGCACGTATGGAATTGCGTAATCAGTTACTAAACTATGGTAAATTTAAAGGTTATGAAGTCATTCTTGTTTTTGATGGTAAATATACTAAATCAATAGCGAGCATTGAAGAGATAACAAAAGGGTTTATAGAAGTTTATACTGATGATGGTGAAACGGCAGATTCCTTTATTGAACGAGAGGTATTCTTGCGTAAGGGCAAGTATACAAATGTGTATGTTGTAACATCTGATGGTGCCGAACAGAATCAAATATTAGGTTCTGGTGGCCTTAGGATACCTGCAAGAGAGTTGCAAAATGATGTGCGTCTTGCTAAACAAGAGGAACGATTACAATATACTCATAAGCATCACCGTGATCAAATGGTACTTAGAAGAAATGAAGTATATGACCATTTAGCTCCCGATGTGGCTGAAAAATTAGAAGCCATACGTAGAGGTACTAAATAAGTAGTACAGATAGACATAACGCAGTGATGAGAATTAGTTTCTAATTCATAAATATTGCAGAACATATATAATTCAAGTATAATAACATATATTGGTATTTCTACAATATGTGATTGTATGGAGGACCTATGAACAATATTCATATGCGCCAGTCCGATTACAATTTCAAGGAAATGACCGATGAGCAAGTTGTGGTCATAGCTCAACAAGAGCAAAATGAGTTTGCAATCGACTATATAGTCAATAAATATAAAAATTTTGTACGTGCCAAAGCGCGTACCTATTTTCTCGTAGGCGCCGATCGAGATGATATTATTCAAGAAGGCATGATTGGTCTGTATAAGGCTACTCGTGATTTTAGACATGATAAATTAGCCTCTTTCCGTGCCTTTGCAGAGTTATGTATTACAAGGCAAATTATTACGGCTATCAAATCTGCAACGCGTCAAAAGCACGCACCACTAAATTCTTATATTTCTTTAAATAAGCCTGTGTACACAGAAGAATCCGAACGGACCTTGTTAGAAATGCTTTCATCAGCACGCAATACAAATCCTGAGGATTTAATCATCAGTCAAGAGGAATTAGATGATATAGAGAAAAACATTGGTCATATTTTAAGTGATTTAGAGTGGCAAGTGTTAGAAGGTTATTTAGACGGTAAATCATATCAAGAAATGGCAAAAGGTACTGAGCGCAGTATCAAATCTATTGATAATGCTTTACAAAGGGTTAAACGTAAATTAGAGAAGTTTTTAGAGCATCGTGTATTAGATGTTTCTACACAGGAAGGATGACTATTGTGACAAATTTTTTAATGGTTTTAGAAATCATTGTGTCTGTATTATTGATTGTGGTTGTTATTGCTCAATCCAGTAAAAGTTCTGGTATGGGTGGTGCTGTATCTGGTACTGCTGATTCTTCATTCGGCGGTAAAGCACGTGGTTTAGACGGGTTTTTAGCTCGTTGCACAATCTTTTTAGGTATTATCTTTGCTGTGTTGAGCTTAGTTCTAGGGGCAATGATTAACCAATACTAATTTGAAAGCCTGCCTAGCAGGCTTTTCTTTTTTTAGTATGAAATTTATACGAAATAATATATAAAGGAGGTGTTTGTATGAAGGAAAAGGTGTTAGCTTTTTATAAATCTATTTATCCCCATACATATCATATAGAGGATGCGGCTATGGATTGTCATATTAAGGGCGGTCGTGAATTAGATGCCTTTATGGATGCGGCTAAAGAGCTATTAAAAGAAGGCCGTCTAAGCTTTATCCGTAGAGATGTGTATGCGTTTAATAACGATACAGAAATCATTGAAGGCATTTACAAGGGGTATAGAAAATCTTTTGGCTTTGTTATAACGGCACCTAATGAAGAAGATGTATATATAGCTGAACAAAATAAGGGAACTGCTATGCACAATGATAAGGTTAGGGTACGCATTGTTGCATCTAGTGATTCACACCATAAACGTGAAGGCGTAGTGACTGAAGTCATAGAACGGGCTAATGAAACCGTTGTAGGCACCTATGACAGACAGCATTCCTTTGGATTTGTCATCCCTGATGATGAACGATTGGGAACAGATATTTACGTTGACTTACATAATACCTTAGATGCTCGTAGTGGTGCTAAGGTGCTTGTAAAAATTATCAAATGGCCAGAAGGCGATAAGAAACCAGAAGGTGTCATTACAGAAGTATTGGGCTATAAAGGTGACGTAGGCCTTGATATTAACTGTATTATGGCTAACTATAGTTTGCCATTTTCTTTTCCAGACGAGGTTGTGAAAGCGAGTCAACATATCAACACAACCATTACAGATGATCCTAAACGTTGGGATTTACGCGACGTGCCAATGGTTACCATCGATGGAGAAGATGCAAAGGACCTAGATGATGCCGTAAGTGGTCGTAAACTCGATAATGGTAACTATGAACTAGGTGTACATATTGCCGATGTAAGCCATTATGTTTTGTCACAAAAGGCTATCGATAGAGAGGCCTATAAACGCGGTACATCTGTCTATCTAGTAGACAGAGTTATCCCCATGTTACCAGAGGTACTATCCAATGGTATCTGTAGCTTAAACGCTGGCGAAGATCGGTATGCCATGACCTGTATGATGGAAATTGATACAAATGGTAAGGTTGTTAATTATCGGATTCAACCATCTATCATCCATGTGAATCGCCGTTGCAGTTATAAAGAGATTTATAAAGCATTAACCGAAGATATTATTCCTGATGACTTGGCACCTCTTATGCCGATGATTCACAATTTATCCGACATCGCAAAAACTTTAAATGATATGCGCCGTCGTCGTGGTGCATTGGATTTTGATTTCCCTGAATATAAGGTGCTTTTAGATACAGAAGGCACACCATTGCGCATTGTACGTCGCGACCGGACATTAGCAGAACGACTTATTGAAGAATGTATGCTTATAGCTAATGAAACGGTAGCTACTCATCTAAAGAATACAAACCGTACGAGTGTATATCGTATCCATGAAACACCGAGCGAAGAAAAGATGAGTATGTATCAAAAGGTACTCAATTATTTAGGTCAAGATATTCGATTGCGACTCGATGAATTGGAACCTCGTGTGTTCCAACAAATTCTCGATGCTGTTAAGGGAACTGATGTTGAACAAGTAGCACAAATCATGACATTGCGTTCCATGCAACAAGCTAAATATAGCATAGATAATGCAGGTCATTTTGGGTTGGCTTCGAAATGCTACACACACTTTACATCGCCTATCAGAAGATATCCAGATCTCATGGTACATCGCTTATTAAAAGCTGATATGGGATGGCCTGATGGATATGCAAACCGCGATACTAAAACAGAATTTAGAACGTGCTGCTGTGCATTCTTCAGAACGTGAACAAGTGGCTGTAGCTGCTGAGCGCGACACAGTCGATTTAAAGAAAACCCAATACATGGTTCCATTTATTGGCGAAGTCTTTGAAGGCAAGATTTCTAGCATTACGTCCTTTGGAATGTTCGTAGAACTAGATAATGGTATAGATGGACTTGTCCATATGAACATGATGACTGATGATTACTATTTTTACGATGAAGAGCATTTCTTGCTCGTCGGTAAACGTACTGGTCAAATCTATCATTTAGGTGATACCGTAACGGTTACACTGGTGAAAGCCGATGTAGAAAAGCGTCAAATCGACTTTGTTCTAGGCGAAGTAGACAATCTCATGAGAATTCAGGAAATAATGAAAAATTCTGAAGGCTATGTAGGTGCTAGGGAAAAGAAACCATTTGGGCGTTCTGGTATTTCAAAGCAATTAAAACGAAGAGGCAAGGGCCAAAGTAAATCTTCAAAAACTAGAGATAAACGTTCTAACACATCTGGTCCGAAAAAATCTAAAAAGGGTCGTAAAGATTCTAAGAAGAAAGTAAAAAAACGTAAACGATAAGAATATATGTTAAAAGTATTGTGAGGTGACTATGGCAAAGAAAGATGCTCCATCATTAATTGCTGATAACCGCAAGGCACGTCATGATTTTAATATTCATGAAACCTATGAGGCTGGTATCGCATTGACAGGAACAGAAATCAAATCGATTCGACAAGGTAAATTGAACCTTAAAGATAGCTTTATTCGTATTGATAAGGGGGAAATGCTTCTCTATGGGGTTCATATCAGCCCATATGAGCAAGGGAATCGCTTCAATCACGAACCTGAAAGAACTCGTAAGCTATTAATGCATAAAGCAGAAATTAAAAAATTATTCCAACAAGTGAAAGAAAAGGGATTCTCTCTAATTCCTTTGAACTTTCATTTTAGTCGTGGATATGTAAAGGTAACCGTAGGCCTTGTGACAGGTAAAAAGTTATACGATAAACGCCAAGATATGGCGGAACGAGATGCAAAACGAGATATTGCTAAACGTTTGAAAGAACAACAATAATACTGATATATAATAGGAGGATGTTTAGTGGAAGTTAATCAATACTTTTATAGTTTGGCAAAAATATCTGCTCAAAAAGCAGCTGAAAATGGAGTGCATGTAGATCCAAAGTTTATATATACACAATGGTACATTGAAACTGGTGGGTTTACATCTCAACTACAAGCCACTCACCATAATTTAGGCGGTGTTACAGCATCAGATGGTAGTTGGAGACATTTTACTGATTTTGTTGATTTTGCCAATTATTTTGGTAATTATCTAACCTATTATAGAGAGGATGGCATGACAAATGCTACATCTCTGTATTCGTATATCAATGCATTGTACAATGGCGGATACTTTACAGCAGATTTTAATTCTTATTATGGCTCTGTATTACAAGTGTTTAATACAATCAATTTCTAAATATGGTTAAGGGACTGTTTTTCAGTCCCTGTATTTTTTTATTCATATTGTTAAACTTAATGACTTTAAAATGATAGGTTGATAAAAAAAGTCACATATTTTCTTATAATGTAAACAAATGTATGAGTTTTATAGTTGACAATGTAAGTGCATGAAGAGGTGAATACAATGAGTCAAATTCGTCAAATCACAGAAATCGGTATTCTAACAGCGATGATTACAATCTTGGGCGCTATCAAGATTCCTAATCTTGTGCCTGGCATTGAGTTTCAGCTATCGGCACCTTTAGCTGTTGCTATTTGTGCGGCATTTGGGTTTAAAAAGTATATCATCAGCGGTTGTTTATCCAGCCTTATCGGATTAGCATTGGGGACACAAAATTTTCTAAGTGTTGCTATTGCTATGCAATTTAGATTAGTTGTGGGTTTCTTATTGTGGATTTGCAAAAATCATATGCTTGGCGTTATTTTAAGTGGTCCTATTGCTTCGACGGTAGCTCGATTAACTCTATCCGTCTATGTTGGTAAAGGAGCTCTTGCCATGGTTATGCTTGCTGTACCTGGTATGATTTTTACTGCTATCATGGCACCTATCATGACGGCCGTATTTAAAAAGGTTGTGTCAATGGCTATACATAGTGCACCACGAAAGGTCGTGCGATGATGGGGTTATACAGTATTCGTATGCGTGGTGCTGAAGGGGGACCACATGAAGAAGGAGGCCGCCATATATCAGGTGCTGAACGCATTGTAGATGAACGTGATTTACAATCGGTAGCGTCTGCTTTGATTCATCGTGCACTCCATCATAGTAAAGGCAAGTCAGATTTTATAAATATTCGTATAGATGCGATTCACGATGAAGATATTACTTACGTTGATTGTATCACTATTGATGAACATCAGACTGAGTCAGTACAAAGAATCGCATGAATTAGCAAAAGACTTATTACAATCTGTAGTGAATTATAAGGCCGTAGAACAGGCTTTCACGGAACTTGGACAATTACCAGGTAATATGCGTGGCGCTATTTTGCTGGATGCTAATACAGGTGTGCGGTTAGATCAAGACCATATGCGCGGTGTTCGCGTAAGTCATATGGATGCATGTGGCACTGAAATAAGACCTATGAATGTACATATGCGTGAAGCTCTCGTACTGGCCACTAAGGTACAATCTTGTCCAGGGATTGTGGGCGAACTTTGTTGGTCCGACGATCCAGATTATACAGTAGGATATGTAGCTTGTAATGGTGTATACCATCGCATTCCTAATATGAAGGATATGGGGAACCCTATTGGAGGTCGTGTATTTTTTGTTGATATAAACAGGCCTATTCATGAAATTGTTGATTATTTAGAGAATATAACAGTATTGGTACGGTGGTAACGTGGATTATTATCAAAACTTTAGGGCCCAGTTAGAAGCGAAAGAAAAAGAACAGAATAAAAGAAGTATTAAGGTCTATGAGCCGATAGATGCTGTACGCGTTAAACGTAATAATCAAGAATTTATTATGATGGCGTCTAATAATTATTTAGGTCTTACCCATGATTTGCGTGTTCAACAAGCCGCTAAATATGCGGTTGAACAATATGGAACTGGTTCTGGTGGAGCCCGACTTACATCTGGTACATTCCCTTTGTTTAACGAACTGGAACTAGGTATTGCAGATTTTAAACATACAGAGCAAGCACTTGTATTTAACACTGGTTATATGGCTAATGTAGGGACGATTACGGCGCTGATGAATAAAAATAGCATCATCATTAGCGATGAATTGAACCATGCCAGTATCATTGATGGGTGTCGTCTTAGCGGGGCTCGTATTGAACGGTATAATCACAAAGATATAGAGCATGCAGAGCATATTCTAAAGAACTATAAATCCTCTTATAAAATGATTATTACCGACGGTGTATTTAGTATGGATGGAGATATTGCACCATTAGATAAACTATATGAGTTAGGAAAAGAATACAATGCTCTACTTATGGTTGATGATGCTCATTCTACAGGTGTATTAGGCAATGGCAGAGGTACAGCACATCATTTTGGACTTACCGATGTAGATGTACAACTTGGTACATTGAGTAAGGCGTTAGGTTCTGTTGGTGGTTATGTTGCGGGGCGCAAGGAATTAATTGAATATCTAGTTAATTACAGTCGAAGCTTTATATTCTCAACAGCATTATCACCTGCTGATATCGGAGCCGCCTTAGAAGCACTTACTATTGTTAAAAATGAACCACTAGTAGTGGAACAATTAAATGAAAACACCGCATATATGGCCAATAAATTACAGTCAATGGGAATTGAATGTGATGATGAAACACCAATATTTCCAATTATTGTGGGGGATAATGAGAGGGCTTTATCACTAGCATATGAATTAGAGTTACGAGGTATCATTATTACCGCTATACGTCCACCGACTGTTCCCGTTGGTGAAAGTAGACTCCGCATGACCGTCACAGCCGCTCATAGTCAAGAGCAACTTGATTATGTAGCCAATACTCTTAGGGATTTACTCGTTGATATGAATATATGATAGGGTTGACATGAAGATGTAATAGGGGTATGATAATTAGACCAACAAACCCATGGGGATGTAAAGGTTTCGACAGGGGCGATTGTGGTATAGATAGCGAGTCGGCGTTCCATTGGGCCGTTAAACGGTGGGAAAACATTTAAACGCAGAAGAAAATTTTGCATTAGCTGCATAAGCTACGTCCTTCATACTTGTGCCTACCAAGTGTGAATGGACGTCAAACCGTAGGCTGGCTTAATTTAGTCGTTCATATGAATTAGGCGAGACAACATGAACTGGAGTACTCTAGTTTGTCTGTGTGCGAAAGGTACTTGAGATGCAAATCATAGACTGCGCTCGGAGAAGTCTATATGGCAACGCTTTTGGACAGGAGTTCGACTCTCCTCATCTCCACCATATCAGATGT